>Ga0209611_10004895_pt1 | contig 22722 bp, 15 predicted proteins | sample S1TSphgellanicum_3_FD_187693 | JGI IMG/M metagenome (GOLD analysis project Ga0209611, IMG submission 187693) | Host-associated microbial communities from peat moss isolated from Minnesota, USA - S1T2_Fc - Sphagnum magellanicum MG (SPAdes) (version 2) | ecosystem: Host-associated > Plants > Peat... | reverse complement strand
AGCAGCAGTACCTAGTTGACTGAGGCCACACAGCCTCAGTCAAATAATTTGCTTGTCAAGAATTCTCAGTCAAGTTGGCAACAATTGTCAGTCAAGTAGGCAAAAGAATGGTTTGGACACGATTTTTGCAATGTTTTTTTCATTAGTCTCTCAGAAACCCTCCGTATACATACATAAGATTGATCGATTGCCTTCCTTGGCAGAAGCCAAAGGAGTACATCTTTGAACAGCCACAAACATGCTTATGACCTGAACAAACTTGGAGAGTTAGTTATCTTGATTGAAGCTAAGCTTTACATAGTCGGGACTTAATTAGTTAAAAACTAAAACATGAACCAAGTTTAAAGTAACCGGGGGGACTTCACAGTGCCCGAAGGTCACAGGTACCCACTAGTACATACATAAGATTGATCGATTGCCTTCCTTGGCAGAAGCCAAAGGAGTACATCTTTGAACAGCCACAAACATGCTTATGATCTGAACAAACTCAGAGAGTTAGTTATCTTGATTGAAGTTAAGCTTTACATAGTCGAGGCTTAATTAGTTAAAAAATTAAAACATGAACCAAGTTTAAAGAAACCGGGAGACTTCACAGTGCCCGAAGGTCACAGGTACCCACTAGTACATACATAAGATTGATCGATTGCCTTCCTTGTCAGAAGCCAAAGGAGTACATCTTTGAACAGCCACAAACATGCTTATGACCTGAACAAACTCAGAGAGTTAGTTATCTTGATTGAAGCTAAGCTTTTACATAGTCGAAGCTTAATTAGTTAATCTTTTCAAAATTTGGGGCTTTCTTCAATAACTAACCTTCATTGGAATCACATATACCTCACCTATGAGGCCATTGGGGATCATAATCTTGACCTTGTTGCACAAGCCTAACCAAAAGACTATTAAATCCCAATCTTAAACTTGCCTTACTTCTACTTTTTGGATTAAGGTTTAGGGTTCAAATTTTGAAGTCATATAAAATAGGGTTTAGGATTGCGGTTTATAGGTCTAAAATTAGGGTTTTAAGGCCTGAATTTAAGGTTTCTAAGATTAAAGAATTAAATTTTTAAGTTTTAGATTAGGTTATTGAATTATGAAATTAGGGTTTCTAGGTCTGAGATAGGGTTTTTCAGATCTGAAATAAGGTTTTTTAATTTGAAGTTAAGATTTTGAATTTTGGAATTAAATTTTATAGGTTTGGGATTAGGTTTTCAGGTTTGAAATTAAGGTTTCCAAGATTTGGTTAAGTTTTTGAATTTTGGAATTAATTTTTTTAAGTTTGAAATAAGGGTTGCAAAAGAACTGAAAATAGATTTTTGAATCTTGGGATTACAAATTTTATGTTTGAAATTAGATTTTTAGGTCTAAAATTAGGGTTTTAAAAGTCTGAAGTTAAGTTTTCAAATTTTAGAATTAGGGTTGTCAATATTAGAATTAAGGTTTTAAACATCTAAAAAATTAAGGTCTAGAATTAACGTTTATGAGTCTAAAATTAGAGTTTAAGGTTTAGGGTTTCAAACTAGCCCTTAGGTCTAATTTATATTTTAGCATTTAAATTATGATTTAGGCTTAGATATTAAGGTTTAGGTTTTTAAATTATGATTTCTAATATTAAAATTAGGATTTAGGTTTAACATTAAGGTTTTAAATGTTTAGAATTAAGGTTTAAATATGTAATTATAGTTTACGATCTAAAATTATAGGTCAAATCTAAAATTAGGGAAACGGAAATATTTTTTTAATAATGAATTGGACAAAAAAAATTGTTTTCACATCAAATAACTATTTATAGTTTTATAATTGCCTTAACTTCTATTATGCCTTACTTCCAAGGTTGTTTGGTTTTGTGCATTGTAATTGATTCAAAAACTTGTGTTTCTACAATGTACTCACCTACCTCTAAAAACATGTCATTTTTAAAATCCAAATGCACACACACACACACACACCACTTACACTATGTTTAAATTATGAATCATTGTTATGGCTAAAAATGTATGGGGTTAAAAGAACCACCAAAATCTAAAACTAGAAATGTGTGTCAACTAGAAATCATCAAAAGGTAAAAAATAGTTTGATTTTAGTCATTAGATTTCATTAAAAAGAAAAAAGATTTGGTTTAATCATTGGAAATCATCAAAGGGGGTTTAAAGACATAGGGTTTGATTATTAGATCAAAGAATTAGGAGACCACCAAAATCCTAAATCCATAATCCATAAAAAACTAGCAAATTCATAAATCCTAAATCATAAACCAATAAGATTACACCAAACTCCAAAATAAAACACCAAAACTTTACAACAAACCCATTAGAGTGGAAAATAAATAAAATAGAATCTTAAAGCCAAAGGTTAAAATCCAAAATCCACTACAATGGATAAAGAACAAAAAAAAACACCAAAATCATGAACAAACTAAGAAAACCGTGCTAGAATCCAAAGAGTGCCAAAAACCCACCAAAATTCAAAATCTACAAAGAATAAGAAACCTTTACAATCCCCAAAAAAAAACCATTCAAATCCAAAATGCAAAACCCCCAAGATCATGAACACCCATGGTTAATTAAAGAACTAAAAGTGAATGGAAAAACATTACTAAATCTTAAATCCTAAAACCATGAACGATAAGAAAAGTTCCAATATCCATCACTACTAAAAAAAACACCAAAATTGTGAACAAATTAAAAAACTACTAGGTACCACCAAAGTCCAAAATGCAAAATGCAACTAGAATGATGTAAGAATAAAAAACCACTAAAATCAATAATACAACTAAAATGATGAAAAAATAAAAAATCACAAGAATTCAAAATCCAAAATATTTCAAAACCACAAACACCCATGGTTAAATAGAGATAGAAGCTAATGGAAAAGTTAAAATTATATCCACAATCCACGAACGTTTTTCAAAAGTCCAATATTTTGAAGTGCTAGAAGAACACCAGAATCATGAACAAATTGAAAATCCATATAAAGTCCACTAGAATCTAGAAATCAAAATGCCACTAGAATGATGAAAGAAATAATTCATTAAAACAATGAAAGAACAAGAAATTGTCAAAAATTAAACCCTAAACCTTCATAATCATGAACACCCATGGTTAATTAAGGAACTAGAAGCCAATAATGTTCAAAGCATAACTAAATCTAGAATTGAAGTAAATTAGAATCCATGAACACGACTTAAAGCTCTATTACATATAATTGCCATACAAACACCAAAAACATGAAAAATTTTAAAAACCATTGGAGTCCAAAATCTAGATACCACCAAAATGATGAAAAATAGGAACCCATCAAAATCCAAAAAGAACTTGGCACCATCATATAATTCACAAAGTCGTTAAAATCACAAACCAACCTAAATATAGCCAATGGGGGTTCCAGGATGGATAATTACAGTAACCACATTCATGATGAAGAAAACCACCATAATCCATCCAAATTTTTTTAAGCATCTAAATCTGAAAAAACATGACTAAATCACCAAAATGATGAGCACCATGAATAAAACCATTAGAATCATGGAAAATAAAAATACCACCATATTCATGACTAGCAAAATCATCAACAAAAAAAGACCTAATATAAGGTCTTAAAGTTTAACTATGTACATGACTTCATTACGTAAAATTTAGTTTTGGTTTGTATCTAAGTATTGTAATTCATAGGTATCTAAAAATAACAATTCAAACATTTTAGTTTAAATTGTAAATGAACTTTAAGAAGATGCCTTGGAAGTTAGTGAACTTGAATTGTTTGGCAATAAGATGTGTTATCAATCCTCACAATCTTGAATGCATTCCAAGCCATGATATCATTGACAACCTTGTACCAAGGTTTAATAAGTCTTTGAAATTACCACACCATTGAAAGGTCCATAGAAAGTTGAATATGAATATGTTCAATGGCAAATGCATCCAAAAGAGGAGGAAGTAGATGACTAGGATTATTGTTGTATCCAAGTTTCCAGTTTGTGGTTTATGGTTGAAGGACATGGGAATTCAATTTCAATTAACAATATCTAGTGTTAGGTTTTTGGGGTAGAAGGAAGCTTTTAATGTGGTTAGAAGAAAGGGTTCAACTATTTTCAAAGATTTTGCAAGCCATGAAGTTGCTAAGGTTTTCAAGATCTCACAAAATTTATGAGCAAACACACAATGTGCCACAATGTAAACAATTAAATTAACTTAATCATTAATAAATTTGGTCATAATTACATTCATGGAGGACATATATTGTGATTGTGATTTAATATTTTAAATATAAATAAGAATTTCAATTAAATTTTTCTTGCCATGCGGTAACCTAAGACACATGCAATAATTTTTTACCATTCATGACTTTGCCATGTGGCAATCAAAATTTAGTAAAATGAAACTAGAACTAAGTTATGTGCCTTAGCATAGGTAGCCTAACATAAGCGACCTAGCCTAGATGACCTAACTTAGCTCCCTAAGTTAGGCCAAAAAACCATAGCTAGGCTACCCATTTAAACTAGGTGCCTAGGTGGCACCTTATATTACAAGGGAAAGGACTTCAACCTCTCACTTCAACTTTGGCATTCAAGTCTTTAACCATTGCACCACAAACAGTTTATTTGTAATAATTTATATCAACACAAAACTATAAACATTATCATTGTTTATCCTAGGTTAATCTAGGGCCCCCTAAATTGACATAGGTTGATTTAGGTTAACCTAGGTGACCTAGCAATATAGCTTAGACTAACCTAAGTTTCCCTAACCTATTGTAGGTAAACCTAATTTCTTTAAGTTAAACCTAATATAAATTAAGCTAAATTGGGATATCTAAACTAAATTTAGTTAAATTTGCATATTTAAGCTAAATTCAATTATTCTTGGCTAAATTTGTTTACTTAGGCTAAATTTGGCTAAACTTGGCTAAACTTACATATTTAGGTTAAATTTGTTTAATCTTGATTAAATTGGATTAATCGTGGTTAAGCTTGTCTACTTAAGTTAAACTTGGTTAATCTTACATAATTAAGCTGAATTCCATACTTAGGATAAACTGGTTAAATTTGCATACTCAAATTAAAATTGGCTAAACTTGCATATTTAGGTTGAACTTGCTCACTTTGGCCAAACTTGGTTGAACTTACATAATTAGGGTAAATTCCATATTTAGATCAAACTTGGCTAAACTTGCATATTTAAGCTAAACTTGGCTAAATTTGCATACTTGGGTTAAAATTGCATATTTTAACTAAACTACATAAGTTAAATTTGGCTAGACATATATTTAGGCTAAACTTGGTTACACTTTGCTAAACTTGCCTACTTAGGCTAAATTTGACTAAATTTGATTAAATTTGTTTATTTTGTTTAAATTTGGTTAAACTTGAATAAAATAATTAAACTTGGTTAAATTTGACTTCTTTGATAATTTGGTTTAATAAGGTTATTTGGATAAAGTAGCTTAAATTAATTATTTAAGGTTAATGTAGGCTAAATTTCGTGAAATTAAACTACTTAAGTTAAACTTGTTAAATTAGTTTGTTTGGGTTTGCAAATGTGACATAAACCAATGGCATTAAAACACCATGTCATGCTACAACAAAGGTAGGGACATATATTTAATCTTTTAATTACACAATTCATTTGTTTAATAATTCTAAAATGCTCAAAATAAATACTTGGAAAATAATCCATAATGAATTAGGTTCAACACAAAGTGCACGGGAGAATAAACTCTTGGTAATGGGTCCATTACATAGTGGCCCAATTTAGCTATGAATGGATTGGATGCATTACATAATGAAATGAATCACTATATAATGACTTAATTCACTTATGTTGGATTTGATGCATTACAATCCACTACATAATTCACTTATGGTGGATAGCGATTCAAGGCTAGGTGAACCTATTTTAGTTTTAATGGCCCATAGTTATTTAAATTAATGGATTATAACCATTTTTGTACTAGTGTCACCTTACCCCAAAAGATGTTGTTTGAGGAATCTTGGGCTTTAAAGTCTCCTCCCTTCTCTTTCCTTTTAAACACAAAATTGACTTACAACAATTGCAATACATGTTGTCCCTCCATTTTGAATGTTATACACTTTCATTTGGTTGCATTCACAAATAATAAAGCTCAAAAAAAAAGTGTAGAAAGTTCATTGAAAAATGATAGAAAGCTCCCAAAAAAATGTGGCAATCAACATAAAATGGTAGAAAATTGAACAAAATTGACAAAAGTTACAAAACATTACAATGTTTACATTCACAAAAACATGGTAAATGACTTTTCATGCTCAACAAAAACCAAACAAAATGAAAATTTGGTGAAGACTTCCATGTGTGTGAGTTTCACAAAACAATGAACTTTTTGAACACAAAATTTTGGTGTATGCATTCCTTTTGTGATGAGCAACAACATGACACCAAACTTTGTTGATGCCAAATTGAGGACCAAAATTGTGTTTCATGCCCCATTTGTTCACAATGTAAAAATATGGTGTCATGATAAGCATTATGGTTAAAAATTTGGGCAAACAAGAGCTTCTCGTCCTATGTTTGTTCGACTTTATGGAAAATTATAATGTATAGAGGGTGTTGAATAAACTTTGTGTGAATTGTTATGGCCAATGAAATTGTTGGATGTGGTGGTCTAAATGTTTTTCTTAATTATTTTGAGTGAACTATGAGTTAAATGTGTGATAGGGTTTGGTAGGTTTGTAAGGATTTTAGATGACCAATGGAAATGGTAAAAAGGGGTCATTATTTTCAATCTTCAACATAATAGGGTTCTATGTAGGCTTGAAGATATTTTTTCAAGTTAGTGATTACTAGATTTGTTGATATGAATTTTTTTCTTAACTAAAAGGGAACTTAGTTTTTGTTTTTTTTTGGTTTTGGGGGTTGAAGGGGGGTTGATTTTTTTGGTTTATTCTAAATGTGTTCCCAAGATGTTATCATCAAATTCTCAAAATGTTCTAGTTTTCAATGTGTTTCCTAAGATGTTGTCATTAGGTTTTCAAAATGTTCCCCTAATTCTCAATGTGTTTCCTAAGATGTTCCCAATATCACCTCATTTTTTATCCCATATTGTTTGTCCATGGTTCAACTTCCATGTGTATAACTTGTAAAGGCCAGAAGAGGGGGGAGTGAAACATGACAAATGTTACTAAATATATATTGGGTTAAGTTACATAACAATTAACATACTAGCTTATTACTTATGCTAGGCTAGGTTGTCTAGTTTGGTTAGTGTCAAAACTTTAATCAATTAAACAAGCTTGGCTATGAACTTTTGTTGTAACTAACAATTCGTCTTGTGTTTACACCTACATCCATATGGTGTGAAAAATGTTCATTTTAACAAATATCCAATGTGCCTTTTTAATGGTCATTTGATCTTCATGCTCACAAAGAATCGATAAAAAATCATCAAAATCACAATATTTTTAAAATTAGAACTAAAACTAGAACTAGAATTAAAAATTAAAAACTAAGAACTAGAAGTAAGACTTGCTTATTATTATGGCCATTGATGAGGTTATTACTTTAATTTTGTTGTTGAAACATTTGCAAAGAATATGATGTGATTTTGAGCCAATTGATTAGGCAAATGAAACCCTTGTCACAACATCCATAATTTCGTCATTATATATTGTCAAGGTTTTTCTTCAAATGGTTGACTCCTTCCATAACAAATGATGAAGGCAAGTTTTTTACAACAAGCTTTTTAAAGGGATTCATGGGTCAATTGGTCACTTGAAATAAACTTTGTGCTGCATGCATGCTTGAAATGATTCAAAAGATCAAAATTCAAAAACCTTAAGGGATGTAAAAAACCTAAGGAAAGATGATGGGTGCTTTCACAATGGAATGGAGGATTGGAGAAGAAGTGTGTGGGTGGGTGGGTCTTCGCCGTTCTTTATTGATGATGATCTTCTAGCAATTTGGGAATTCAAATTGCTATTACATAAATAGGAAGAAACTGTGGAACATTATGGAAGTTAGTTGGTTTTTTTTGTCATGTTTCTTCTTAAACTATTTTTTTAATTTTTCGTTTGATGATGATGTTGTTACATTTTTCAAGGAAGGTGTAATAGGAAAAAAAACTATATTTTTTGTTGCTTGAATTTTAGGCATCACGTTATTGATTTTTGTAGCCATTATTGTTGTTGCAGAGCATTTGAGTTGTTGTTATTGTTGTTAATGTGACTATGACTAGTCTAGAAACAAAATAAGGAAAAAATATGTAAGAAAAATGTTAACCACTAAAATGTCATAGTTCTAGGTGTGTAATTAATGTATCACATCTTTGAATGCACCATCTTGCAAGGTCAATATTACATACATCTTTGTGGGTGGTGGATGATCCATGTCCCACAATAACATGTTAGCATGATTCATCAGCTTCACACTATTGGTACTCCCATTCTCATTATACTCTATAAGCAATCCACCGTAAGTAGAATAAACAAAACATAAAAATATAGTCTAACACAACACCATCACACATGATTATTCAAGTACTTCCATGAACCTTCCAAGGCACGGTTGATTTCAAACTAGAGCTTCAAACTTAATTGATTTGAATCAATTGGGTTGGTTGGTAATGGATTTGTTCGAAGAAAAGAGATTTTGATGGAGCTTCAAACTTGGGTTGATTTTATGGAGCTTTGAATAAATTTGATTTGTTCACGAGTTGGATCTACAACTTGTAGTTTTAGAGAGATCAAAGAAAACATGGGTACCAATTTGTAGAGAGTTTGAGAAGAATAGTTCTTGAGCAAAGAAGATATATGGGAACTCATTTGCATAGAACTTGAAAATAAGTCTTTTTAGTAAAGAAGAGATGGCTATCCATTTGTAGAGAATCTAATAAATAAGTTTCATGACAAGTCATATTAGTGGGTGTAGCACACAAGTTGTAAATCTTATCAGGCAAGATCAAATATTGGAAGAAGGATTACCTATTATTGAGTTTATTGGAAACTTTCTACCCATCAAGTTGACAATGTTAATAACTTATCTTTTGGAATTAAAAAATTCTCATTAAAAATAAAGTTCATAAAAAATATTTCACTATACTTAACCATGGGTTTATATATATAATTTAAATTTAGTATATAATTTAAATCAATTCTTATCTTATTTAAAATAAATATGAAGATATTATATGTATTAAAATGAATCAACAATATAATTCCATAATATAATAAATTATATATAATGTGTTACACAATATGTTACAAATAACAATTTATTTAAACCAATATTATACATCATAAAAAAAATTTACATAAAGATTTATGTTAGATATTTATGAAATATTTAATATTACTAACTTGCTACATAATTATTTTAGCCTAGAAATTATTTATCATATGTCAAAAAAATTAAAATAAAATTCCAAGCATACATAGGATCAATATATGGGAGAGATCATTTATTATTATTATGTGAACCATTAAAAAAAGTAAAAAATCATGCACTTTAATTTTTTAAAAATAAACATTAAAAGTTATTAAATTATAGACTTTATGTTTTTTTTAAAAAAAAAAGTTTACAACTTTAAGAGGGAATTTTTAAAAATGTACATCATTGAAGAAATGTTAAGCATGAACTTAAATTTTTTGATTTTGACAAATTAATAATTTATAACATTAAGTAGTAAATATTACATTAAACCTTAAACCCTTGTACCATTAATGTGACCAACTTTGCAACACCTTCATTTACTTGAATCAATATGTAAGGCATGCTATATTAAACATGGAATATATATATTTATATCAATGTTATTTTATTTCATATTTTAAGATATTATCATAATATGATGTGAGTGTTGCTTTCCTTTTACATTTTGGTATGGTAATGCAATACCCTTTTAAGTTTCAAAAGATATGTTATAGAACCCAAAGGGTTACTAGGATACCCTACAAGGGGTATTGCATGTGCATTGAGTAATCCTAGCCATTAACAATCCCTCTTTGATAGTTTAGACCAAAATAATTTAGCTAATGGTGTTTATTGAATGCCCCAAACAAGGTATTGTTTTGCGTTCAGGGTTTTGGTAGGGCTACAAAATACACTTCCAAGTTTCAAAAAATATGTTATGGAGCCCAATGGGATAGCCTAAAAGGGGTATCGTAGGTGTATTGAATAGTTTTGGCCATGAGCAATATCCCTCCAATAACATAGACCCATGTGTAAGCCCGTGGTGTTTAATTATAAAATACCCTAATGAGGGTATTGGTTTCCTTGTAGGTTTGGTGTGGTTATGTAATATTTTTCCAAGTCTCAAAAGATATGTTATAGAGCTTAAAAGATTTTTAAGATACCTTACGAAGGGTATTACATGTGCATTGAATATTCCTTGTCATAAACAATATCTTTTGATAATTTAAACCAAAATAATTTAGCCCATGGTGTTTACTGAATGCCCCAAGAAAGGTATTGCTTTGTTTTTAAGTTTTGGTAGGGCTATGCAATACCCTTTCAAGTTTCAAAAGATATATTATGGACTCAATGTATTTTTGGGATACCTTGCGAAAGGCATTGCAAATGTATTGAATAGTTTTGGCCATGAACAATACCTCTCTAATTGCATAAACCCATGGTGTTTAATTATAAAATGCAACTGATGAGGATATTGGTTTTGTTGGTTTTGATAAGGTTACATAATACCCTTCCAGGTGTCAAAAGATATGTTATGGAACCCAATGTATTTTTAAAATACCTTAGGAGGGGTAATGCATGTTTAGTGAATCCTTTTGTGCATGAATAATACCCCTCTAATAGCTTGGACCAAAATAATTCAACCCATGGTGTTATAGTGTAGCTCAATGGCAATATTGCATTCCTCCTAGGTTTTGTTAGGGCTATGCAATCCCTCTTCAAATTTCAAAAGATATGATGCAAAGCCTAAACTATTTCAAGGTTGTCCAAAATAAAGTATTACATGTTCATTGAGTATTTTGTATTATGAACTTGAGTACAACATACATTAAATGCATTTAAATTCCACTAGAGCTCCATATTGCTTTGATTATCCACTTGATTTGCAACACCCCACAATACCCCTATGGAGGAAAACACTCTTGTAAGCAAAACTTGCAATATCTTTATATAGGGTGTGTCAAATACTTTACTTGTCCCCTTAATTTATTTGTTTGAGTGAACAAGACCAGGTTCATGCAATACCATCAGTTTATATTGCAAACTAAGTATATCATCCTGACAATGCTTTAAACCAACCTATCGAACACGAATGTGCCGCGTCAAGGGAAAAGATAAACAATGATCATCAGCAAAAGGAAATCACAAAGAAGGGTCACAATGCTTTTCCAACAAGGATCACTGCTCATCATTCACAAACTATTCCACCCACTCAACACTATTGCATTGCTCAAAGGCCTTGATTATCATCCAGCAAAACATTTAAGGTAAAATTGCAAACAATGAAAACAGAATCCAACCTCTCAACAAGAAGTCGAGCTTGCAATCCGGTGGTCCCTTAAAGACACACATTAAACTGCTGTCAACAATGGTCTGTTAGTTGGCTGAGCAAGGGCACAGGGCAGATGCTCTTCAGACCATGGTGCACCACAAATACATTTGGTATAATGTACTTGACATTCAAGATAAACCAAGGTAATCTCTGAATAAATTGTCCACTGCATGAACCCAACCAATGATCAAGTAAAGATGAGTTCATCCTCTCAAACTCCCCGATCTTCACAAGAATACCATATTAGGTGATTTGCTTCTGCTGGTGACTGACTGTTTCTTTCAAGTAAATAAAAAATCATGCAGCTAATACAACTGAAAACAGACTGACCTAACAGCCAGTGGTGTTCTATTCCTAAAATAGAATGTCCAAGCAACTCATCAGTCAAGCAATAGTATGACTGAAATAAGGCCAAGCAGCAGGCCAATTGTGATCCTCAAAGCTGACTTCCTTCCAAACCAGAAAATGATGCAAAGCAAGCAACAACAAAAGTAACATAGAACATGATTTGCAACCAAGATTCTGCCCCAGCTTGCAGAACTCACCCATGGCAGGCCACAACCTTCTGCCTTGCACAGAACAAAAGAGAACAAGCCCAAAATTGCAGAACTCGAACTTGCCCAGATGTCAAACCCACCAGCATCATCCAATACTGAAATAAGTATGACGAATGCAAGCAGCCCCTTCCACCCTATAAAGAAAATCATTGTGCAATCACTTGGAATGGCAAGATCGAGCTCATTGGCATTGCATTGCACAACTCCTCCTGCACAGGAGGAAAGTAAGGTTATGCCATGCTCTGCTATTGATGCCATGCAGAGCAACCAAAGTGCTGATTTTTCTTGTATCCTTGGACAGCTGGAGAAACATTTTGACTGCTTGAAGTACTATTGACAAGGTAAACACAAGGAGAGGATTATTCTACCTTTCACTGGAGGTCAGCAAGCACTACTGAAGCAAAAGTGCCTCAGTCAGATTTCTTGTTTTCAGACTTCAACTCAACTTCTGCTATCTCTGAAGAAGCATCAGCAGATTCATCCTCCGCAGTGTCCACAGACTCATCAAATTCAAGTAGCTGCAGAAACAACCAGCATGTCAAGTCCAAGTAATAGAAGTTGAAGGACAGCTTACAAACTTGAGGAAATGACAAGACAAGACCTCAAATGCAACAATTGAGATGCAGAAGTCAGTTGTGCACGTACTTGTTTGATCTCACCATTTATTCCACAATGCACTGCCAAAAATCCAATCACACATGGCACTATATAGAGCAGCGCTGGCTGCCATTCAACAAAAAACCACAAATACCTGTCAACAAGAAAATATACAAAAGTTCTAGATAAATCTGTCTTGAGGAGATATATGAATTGACATTGGGTTCAAGTGTCTGGGAAGGACCTGGGCAGCCTGAAACCAGTTCATTACTAAGATGGTGACCAGTAGGCCAGTAGTGTAGCCAGCAAAGGCACTATTAAAGTAGGCTTTCTTGCAACCACGAGACATATCAAATCGCAATGCAAGAGCTACAAAAATGCCTGCACCCACAATGCACACATCAATCCAATAGAAATCAGACACACTCTCATCCTATGGTTCAGAAAGTTCACATAAGTATTGACATAGAGATTTATCTGTTGAAAAATACCAACTAGAATCTATGCTTGCCTAGAATCCCAGAACATTCTATAGAGTCAGGATTAAACCTGGAATTACAATGTCCCCAAGACCCAACATTGAAAATGGTCGTGCCACATCTCCTGTTGGAAAGATAAGCTGGACAAAACAAGGAGTAGCTGTCAATAAGACATTCACCATTGTCATGGACTAAAGGCCTACATGCCAGTGTAGGCCTGACAAGTCCAAAAACACAGGAAACAGTAAGAAATATTACAAAACTTGGCAGGACTAAACATGTTGCCTTCATGAGAATTTCCCTACAGTAGCTCAGCTGGCCACCTGACCATAACAGTTCTTGAAGACCAGGAATTACAGAATGCAACAATAAAATGTCAACACTCAACAATATTTGTCAGATTGTTGTAGAAGAGGAGAAGACAAACCTTAATGGGAGCATCAAATGACTTTGCCACACTAACCATGACAGGTGTGAAAAAAACCCAAAAAATATCATATATGAACAGCCCTGCCTGCATACGATATCACCCAGTTAGGATTGAGGCATCCATCAATTTGGCCACATCAGCCTTTCAGGACACAATTGCTCAGCCACATCTCTGAAAACTTGGTATGTAACTAGAAGACTAGAGAGTCAGTAAGAACTGAGCCTGGCAAGTCTTGTGGTAGTCAAACAGCATATGCAGCACAGGATGAAATCCTCTCAATTTATGGTGACCAACTTTAAGAGGAGGAAGAAGGGACATTTACCAAGAGGATAGCACCAATTTTGAAAGAACCCAATGACAGCATCTCAATGCCCTGCATGATTCATTCAAAACCATTCCTTCTTAGAACCGCTTTCTTGTCTCTGAGCTCTGTTCAAAATTTTAGGTCAGCTTGGAGAATCTTCAACCATGAGTTTACTTTGCATAGAGAGCAACCAAAAGAAGTGACCATCTGTTTGCTCATTGTTGTCAAGCTCATAACTAGACTACTCACATTCTCCAGCTGAGTGTAGCTGTATGGCATCAACAGGCCCGAGGTATGATCTGACTTGTTGTGAAGAAACCAAGAAATTCAAATCCATATTCTGCTTTACTGGATCTAAGGGAAACAAACCCTTTCCTGTTGCCAGTGCTTGCATGGACACATGCAACAGTCCACCCTGAGAAAGAGAAAAGTGGAAGGAAAGTGAGTGTAACCTGGATTGAAAATGCCAGACCAAGAGTGTTGTTTGCCAGCCAGTGCTTCTTCAGCACATACCAGATGCAAAACAGTGTTCCTGGGATGCCTGCAACCAATTGTGACTTTGTGAACTCAATCTCAACATCTGCACCTCACCCCAACACCCATAGCACACAACGGATTTAGCTGCATGCCCAAAGTGACAGTGTTAATAGATTGAAGTTCAAGACACTAACAAACCCATCAATGGGGTTTAGGGTTTAGGATATATGAGCCTGATCCTAAATGCTCCTGGGTCAGTGAAGGACATCATCAGTTCACCAAAGATATTATTTCCATATACAAGAAAGAAAGGCAATTGACTCAAACCGGAGCTTACTACTAGCCCAATATCTGCTCAATCAGGTTCCACAAGAAAACATACTCTTCCAGTATGGTAAGTGCCAGCTGACCATGCTCTCATTCCAAGCAATGGGCAGAAAACGCTCTAGTGTTGGCAGGATTGTAGCTCTGTCAACCCCCGAAACAGCATCCCCCTCCAAATTTTCAAAAAAATTGACAAAAATGGATCAGATGGGCTCAAAGGTTGTTAACACTCCCGGAAAATCATCATCTCTTGAATGAGAGCCAAGATACTGAGTTCCAAGCACTGCTCTAACAAGCATTAGAGAGGTCAACCTTGCACTCCTTTGTAGAGACATTCTAAACATCACAGTGGTGAAGGTGAGGAGGACGCACGAAAGGGCAAGCACACCAAGCACAAAGAAGTAAAGAGTGAGAACGGTGTTGATCAAATCCTTGGGCAAGAACTTAAAGAGGAGGAAGAGTGACAGCAGAACTGCACTGCCAATGAATGGAAACCGCATTGCATGCTCCTTTGACATTGTCTCCTGCACAAAAACAGCATGCCAGTGATGGTAAGTAGCCACAAAATACGAACACTTGAGAAAAACTTGAGACAAGCCAACTAGCACACCAACTTATGATCCAATGTAAAGTCAGCAAGCTCAATGGAATGCTCCTCTGAAAGATCCCAAATCCAAATAATGTCTTTTGACTCAAGAGAATAAATCACCTGAAATTAACCAGACTAATAAAATCCTTAATCTCATGCACAAACTAAAAGAGAGACACATACATACATGAGCACCTTAAAAGCAATCCAGATAACAGTGGGACCTAAGAATGGGAACACTTACAGAAGGTGGCGCAGGCTTGACAGAACGATGGCAGCCAATGAATACTGTGAGGCATGCTGTCGCTACAACATTAAGATTGGGATCAACCTTAATCACAAGTGGTGCAAGTGATAAACCTGCAGCAGGAGGAGAAATTCTGCATTAGTCTCTCTCTCCAAGAGAAAGAACATACCATACATGTATCCATCCCTGGAGGAACAACATATCATCAAGTACTAGGTCAAATTACAATATGCAGCAAACTACTACTGCCTCCAAGCATGCTCCTTACCACCACTGTAAAAGTGTTCTCTCTTCCCTATTGCTGAGAAGTTGGATATAGTCTCCAGACCTTTCAACTCTAGGAAAAGCATACACTTTGGAGATGTTTGAGGCAAGGATTGAGGGTTTTATGTCCTACCACGTCCTGCAAATCATACTCTTCTCCTTACATAAATCCAGTCACAATTATTTTGGAGATCCTTGGCAAATAAAGGGATCCATGACCGAAAGAATGCTCTCGTCTACTGAACAAAGAGCAAGATGACGATACCGACAGTGTGACACAAAGGATGGTGTCAGGGCTCCGTTGTTTGTACTGGAAATGAAGCTCCGAAATAGGCTTTTGTCTGCCATGCTTGCTGATATACATGGACCGTGATAAAAAGGCGCACAAAGGTGTCTTACCTATAAGGGCCACACTGGCCAACCTCTCGGCCAACACCATAGCTGTGTTTCTCTCGCTGCTTGTTCTCCCACCCTTCTTTGGATGCGCTTCGTGGCAATAGACAGACACCGCAAGTTTCTGGGAGGAAAACAACAAGCTGCTGAAATTGTAGCGTTTTGGATGACACTCGGAATCTCAAATCTGCTTCCAAAAGCATAAGGATTTTCTATTAGCAAGGGCGTGGAGCAGCTCCAACAACAGTACGCATAATGCACTCTCGCAATCTGGCCGCACTCGATATCATCCGTGTAACAAAAACACTAGTTCCTGGGGGTGGCGAGAAGAAGGAAGCAAGCCAAAATCACTGTGCAAGCTCCTGAATTGTACCTTGGAATCTCCTCTACAACAGCGCAAGCCCCTCGATCACACACAACTCTCCGCAACAATCCACACAAGCTTGAAACCCTAGTCGCGCAGGACCGCGTTGCACATGCGGGATTTGGAGTATAATCTGTCGTGCACCTCAAACCCTAGCTCCCCACTCACGCTCAAGATGACGTTATGACACAGTTGGAACTACCGGGTGCACATTCTGCATCCAGAATATGTCAACAACTCGATACAAAGGAATTGAGACTAAACTGGATCATTTAAGTACTTCTGCACCCACCCACCAAACCCTTAAGCTCACTCTCAACATCAACTTGGCATTATGGCACACACGGAACTATTAGGTGCAAGTTCTGCATTGAGAATTTGTCAATAAGTACACATACATACATGAGACCTAACTGGATCCTAAAGTACTATTGCACCCACCAACCAACCCTAGCTTCACCCACAAACCCTAGTGATTCCACTCCCATTGAGAGGAACTTTTGTAGATTATGTGCTAGAATATGCAATTTTTTGTTAGGTGATTCAATGATTTTTTTAGTCACATATTATGGTATTTTATGACTCAAAACTAGTTGTAAGTAGGCAAATTTTTTAACTAATGTGTTGTTCCATTGTACAATTTGTCAATGCATTGATCATCAATGGATATATAAAGCTAATAGAGAGGCACTCAATAATGTGATATTGCTAATGTGGAAAAAAGATGGCCAATAATAATTGATATATGACATTGGAATTTGTATATGCCCCGTATTCATCATTTGTATTGGCATATTAGGTGCATTCAGGATCTTCAATGATCTAACATTTATCTTCACAATTCAAATGAAGTGATGATCTCTAGAGAGAGAGTGAAATATAATAGTTTCTCATGTACCTACCATTTTCTTACGTTCCTTTTCTACTAGATTGTTAACATGTTATGTCATCAAAACGAAATCTTGTGCAAGATGATGGATGGCCATTCATTTGGATACTCGTATGTTTTTTTTATTTTGGTTCTTCTCATGATTGTAAGTTGTTGGGTTTTGAAAGGTCTTACATTTAGAACCCTTACCCCATGGTGAGTTGAAGTTGAGTTCCGTGGTTACATTCAAAGTTGGGTTTTGAATGTACCCCTTTGTTGGTGCACCATGTGGAATTTCATGAACTAACCATGTTTTCATTGTTTTTTTTGGGGGAAACTCTATTCATATTTCTTTTTCACACGAACTAATGTAGCCTTTGTTGTTGGCCCCAAGTGTGAACACATTGAATGCTCAATTGATTTTCCTTCCGAACCCAATTTTTGCAATTTATTTGAACTTCCAACAACAAAATCCACTCAAAAGTAATTTTTTCACACCTTAGCTCTGAATATTATGAAATAAATTTTATTAAATCTTAATTGTGCTGAGAGCTTTCCAACAACACCAAGAACACCTAAATTCCAATGCAATTGTCAGTTTTAATGTTTTCATTGAAAAAATGATTCAACAATCAATAATTTTCACATCATAACTCGAAGTAATCTCAAACAAGTTGGACGAAGGGTGCACCCTTACTAGAGCTTTCTTAAGGTACCAAGAGTGCAACATGAAGCACCTGTGGTTTGGGAGATCTCAATGTGACAAAACAAAACAAACAACCTTGCTTCATAGATAGATATGAAGAACATGTCATTCTTCTAAGATGTTGAATCAAGTGTCTTTGTTAGATTTGGAGTTTGAGTCAACATTAAAATCTTGAAATAATGATGGCAAAAATGATATAAAAAACATCACATCAACAATTACACTATCATCATACTTTCATGAATAATCACATGCTCACATGGATGCTTTAAAAGTATGTATGTGCTACATACAAAAACCTTTATTTGATTGGATATATAAAATCATATGTACACTATATTTTAAATCTTGAATTTTGACATGAATATGATTAATTTGTTGGTTAAAACCTAATGATGCCCAAAATGTGGATATATTTTGTTGACAACCATTTCTCCTACATTGGCCTCCAAAATTAAGCACCCTGAGTGTGACATTAATCCTTAAATTCTAAGACAACTATTTTTTTAAAAAAACCATTAGATATGAATTTTTTGCATTTTAAAGTATTATATGAATTTCATAATACAATGTACAATTGTAATTAAACTAAAAATACCCAAAGCATAAAAAATGCATAATTCTATCAACTAAAATTTCAACCCAAAAGAACTAAACCAAATGCACAACATGGTGTGTTTAAATATGCAAGTAATGGATCCAATGATCAAAATGTGATCAACTTAGTGTGGGCATTGAATTGCTCAAATCTTCTGCATTGTTTAAAGAACATGACCAAAACTTTAGTAAAAAAAAACATCACATTTTTTTACAAGCTTAAGGTATCAAGTCTAGAATCATTCTTATAATAAAATATCTATACAACCCCTTTAACAAATTAACATGCAAACTAAAATAAATTTAGAAGTTGTGTGATAGTAACGATGATTGTTCATGTGCATGAGTTCTTTTAGGTGAGCGAGTTTGACACCATGTTGAAGTTATAACTATTCTAACGATCGCTTCTTTCAAAGTTGTGTTTTATTCACAACAGGCATATGTTTTCTCCATGCGATTATTTCATATTAATAGTTGGAAATAAGGGTTTCAAAGATTTCAAAAAAAATTAAAAAAATAAAAATGATGAAAACAAGTGGGTGAAGACTCATAGATGGAATGAAGGCATTTGAATGTGAAAGGGTAGATGTTAGGGGGGATGCATGGTTCAACTTGTGTAGCATGAAGAGGATTTGGAAGATTCATTCCTTTCCATACAAGCTTCCAAGGGCTATTGACTTTGCTTTTGCACCAACAAGAGTGAAAACAAAACTCGTGTGCTTCTTCCTGGCCATGAATAATATTGCCTAAAGACAATTATTTGTTAACCTTTTTCTAAAAGGACTTGTGCTTCAACTTTGCTTCATGTCACTTTTTTCTTTTCCCATTTTTGGACAAAACCAAAAGGATTCTGAGCTTTTGTGAACTTTGCTGCAGTGGGAATATACAAATACATGACATGTATATATATGTTCATGACATGTTTTTAGCAATACACAAAAGAACAAGCCAAGCAAGCAAGCCTGAGAGCCTTTTGTTTTTTATAACCATTTGATTTTTATTTAAAACCTTAGTTAAAAACCTGGTCCAATCTACTCATTCACAAAAGGGATTACAAACCCAATCCTTGGATTCCAATATATACATACAGAAGAAATTATCAATAAAAAAATTTCAACCAAAAATCAAACAAGGGATGATGATGAAATAGCAAAGATTTTTAAAAAAAAAAGTTCCAACCAAAAATCAAACATGGGATGATGAGATAGCAAAATTTAAATGACATTGTCACACATGCAGCACACACATGAAGAAGAGAAAGAGCATGAAGAAACGTTTTTGTACCTCACAGCATCAAAGGCAGGAGGCTCTCTGATCTTCTTCAACATCAAAATTTGTGTCAGGCAAAGCTGGAGGAGCAATAATGTGAAGAAGAAGAAGATGTGGGGGCCGCCCAGTTGCACCACCAGAAACAGAGAACTTGGGCCCCTGTTGATAACCAGCCATTTTATGAATGACCAACTAATAAATGCAAACTAGGAAACCAACTAAGTCATAAGAAAAAAAAAGGTTCTAAATGCATGAAGATTGAAATGTTTAGGGTGAAGGGCAATCAAAGAGTGAGGGGAGGGGGGAGGGGGAGGGCGAGATCATACTGCACAAGAACATGCCAAGAAGAATGATTCCTGAAGTGAATGCAAGTATTGCTCGATCAGAGATTTCGTCTTCATCTGTATTAACTTCTTGTTTTGACGAGGAACAACAGAGCCTGGACATAATAAGAATATGCCTTTCTCACGACTCGGCTTTTGCTCAAAAAATTTCAAACATGCAAAATCAACTCTTGTGAGAAGAGAATTCTGATTCATTCATGTGCTAAGAAGAGAAATAAATAGATCAAGCTCATCATTACCCAATTGATGGCCATGCCATTCCATTCTTATGGCGTGAATGAATTTACATGCATTCAAGCATCATCTCCTTGTTGTATAGGAGTGTTGGAGTTCATGTTGGTTTTTTTTTCCCATACCTTGAAAGTCCATGCTAATGAAATATTTGGAATTCAAATGTTATAAGGAATCCATTGAGTCCTAAACTCCTATCCATTGAGTTCCTCATTATGATAGGAGGGGAAATAGGGCACAAGGTGAATTTTGCCTTGAAAGTAAGGCCTTCTCTTAGATCCATGCACATCTTGATGGGCATCATATAAGTTAGCATTTTAGTGCAATTATAAATATATATATATATATTCTCTTTTTCCCAAAAAATAAAAATAGAAATAAAATATTGTACGTACTTCTTTTTAACCTGTTAAAAAGGGGGACCCCCAAGGTGTCCTCCCTTTCTATGTCTTTTGAGGACTCTCATTGTGGAAGGGTCAATGAGTTGGTCATCAACAAGTCGATGATGATGCGCTTCTTGCATGACAACTTTAAAAGGAAAGGAGCTTTGGGTTAAATCCCTTTTCTTCTTGAAACAAGAAAAAAAGGAAGATATACACCCACTTTGTTGGGAGGAGTATGTTGGGAGGAGTATCAACTCACAACTTGTGAGTGATAAGTTTTGTACCTTGTGAATTTGGTTTTGAAATTTGGAAGCCTTTTGGGCCACATGCAAAATCCAATTTGTTTGCCAAAATTCCAATGAAATGCTCCAAGTGCATGTCATGTGTGTTTTAAGTTATGGATTAGAAATTTTTAGCTACCTAATGGAATTGATCTTGAAAATCCAACCCAACTCACACCCATTGAAAAGCAAAGAGAGAATCCCTTTGTTGAAAATGCTTTTTAAACCCTTTTGACAAACATTTTACCTCTATTTGCAACCGTAGTTAGAAACCCCTACTCATCCATAAATTTTATCATACTCATTCAACAACCAACAGATTCGAAGTTTACACACTCCAAAATCTTTGAGTTAAATATTTAAAAAATTAAAAAATTATTAAAAAATCACCCAAAATCAAGCAAGAGGTGATGAGATAACAAAACCCAATTTGGCCAATGATGAAATTCCTCTAAAATGCTAGGCTTCCAAATTTGAGGATTTTCTTAACATATAAACATACATTAACACTATATTACATAATTAATTAATTAATTAATTAATTTTTAAAATGTGAAAATAGTTATGTAATAATATACTGTGCCTTATTTAGGAACTATTTAACACCTTTTTCTTAGTCGGAACAGCATCTCGCCCTATTGGGCTCGCCATATTCCAGGTTACAAAAAGAAAAGATATAAATTCATAAATAAATAAATAAACAAATAAATTATATATTTGATTTAGAAATTCATCAGATTCCGCAGGAGACAATAGCATCTTATGAGTTAATTAATTACCCAAGGACAGTAATGGTAAATGGTAATTTATAAAGTTAAACGGTCACTGCCTCGGAGACGTTTCTTTATACAAGTCCGCGCCAGCCTGTTGTTTTCACTCGTTGTTTTTACCACCCACGGTGAAAAAGAGGGTGGTAAAAAAGTTCGCACCTGGCGCAAGGAAATTTCCTGGAAAAGGAAGGGTCGTAATCATTCATTCATGCAGGGGCTGTTTTAAATTTTTGTTTATTGTTGGTACTCAGTGTGAACGGAAAGCCTACCCCGTGTGAACGAGGTCTTTTGATAGCCGTGAACGAGTCTGCAGCCCAACAGCTTCTGCTCTTCTCTCACTGCAGCAAAAGCAGAAGAAGAAGAAGAAGAAGAAGAAGCAACAGCAGCTTTCGCCCTTCCTCTCTGCGTTGCAGCGCACGGCCACGGCGATGGCGGCATTGGCGTACACCTGCGCTTCTTTCTTATTAGTGTGGTACTTGTTCGCTTCTCTTGGCTTTTCTAGCATCTGTTTGTTTTGTCGCTTTGCAAAGACTCAGATCTCTCTCTCTCTCTCTCTCTCTCTCTCTCTCTCTTCGCTCGGGAAATAACTCTTTACTTTTGTTGAGAATGTAGAATTTGTAATTTTCTGACCTTTGTTGATGTTATTATTGACGTTTCTTTTCTCATTTTGATGATGATAATGATGATGATGATGATGCTCCGGTTTCATATCCTCAGAATGTCGCCTTGTGATTGAATTTTATTTTTGTTTCTTTTTTTTT
>Ga0209611_10004892_pt1 | contig 22725 bp, 16 predicted proteins | sample S1TSphgellanicum_3_FD_187693 | JGI IMG/M metagenome (GOLD analysis project Ga0209611, IMG submission 187693) | Host-associated microbial communities from peat moss isolated from Minnesota, USA - S1T2_Fc - Sphagnum magellanicum MG (SPAdes) (version 2) | ecosystem: Host-associated > Plants > Peat... | reverse complement strand
AAAAAACTACCATTTGGTGTAAGCAAAAAGCCCCTATAGCGTGAAACAATTAATATATTGACATGACTCCAAGTGTGGTGTAGCTAGGGTAGAGGCACCAAAATTCCATGATAAACTTGGATTTTAAACACCCTAACCTATAACTAGTCTTGAGAGTGAGTGGTTGAAGACTACATTCATTCATTCACAATCGAATCATAACCTACAATGCAGAGGTTCTGGAGCTTCTGATTGGCCCTCCTCTCATCACTCAAGATGCATAACCTTTCCTTCTTCCTTTTTCTTGTGTATGTACTTCATCCTTACAAGTGTAGGTTCTGAGTTTTCATCCATCTCTCTTCTTTTTTCTTGCATACTTCATCCAAACAGACAAAGGGTTTAAGTTTCCATCCATTGAGAGAGGAGAGTTACATGTTTTTTCATCTATCTACAACGGTTCTCAGTTTGGTTATTAGACTTTTCATCCATTGACAGGAGGGTTAGGATGTCACTCTCTAACCTCTGCACTGTAGCTTGTGTCCGGTAACAAGCTCTAGCGAGCTGGTTACCATGGTAAGCTCTCAAAGATTTTCCAGTCCATAGAGAGTCATGCAAAATGTCATTCCCACGACTTCAAATTTGCACATGTGATAAAGTCAAATCTGTGAAACTTGGTGCCAATCAGATTCAGCTTGATCAATATGGTTTGTGTGAGTATTGGGTAATTTTTTGTTTCATCGGCAATACAAATGAACTGATGAAACCACTCATCCAGATGATCCAGGAGCATGCACCTGGCCCACTTGAAAAATGTCCGAGATACAAATTCACCACTGGCCCACTTAAAATGTGAAACATAATATTCACCATTTTGTTGTGCTCATCTGCTGACATAGTGATTTTGTCATAGATCTTCCTGGTTATCAAGCAAGCCTCTCCTTTTCATAGTAATTCATTTGTCAAAGAGTGTAGAGTGGCCGTTCTTGGTAGAAGATAGATTTGTCCCAACCCCTGGCCCATCCCAAACTAACGCTTAGACCAGGGACAAGAAAATGAAAAGAGAATAACAACACATGAAGAGGAGAAGAAGCTGTACCCTAGATCAATAGGAAAATAATAATCTCTTGATGCAGTCAAAGCTGGGTCTATGCTGCAAGGAATGTATTATCAACCTCCATTCCCCGTGTCACCCAGAGTTCTGAATAAAGTTTGCTATTGTGATTTGTTTTTTTGGGTGAAAAAAAACAGAAAGCCCAACGTGGGCGGGCGAATCCTTGATTTTGTTATGACCTGTGGTGGTTCACGGTTTTTGATAAATTTCAAAATCAAAGAACACCCAATTCCAGGCCTTCAAAAAACATTCAGAAAAAAATTAACCATCAGATCTGGTGTTTTTGAAAATTTTCAAACAACAGAGGGGTGCCCTCCAAGAACCAGCAAAGAAGTGGCAGTTCATGGTAGCTTCTTTGACTACTTCTTTGATTAATTTGTTGGAGCTGCAGTTCCAGATCAAATTGGCTTCATTGGGTTTTTGAGAACTGGGGATCACAGTTCCTTATACCCACAGATTCAAGAACTGCACTGAGCAATACTGGGGGAGGGGGGTGGAAAGAAAACCCATGCTCTGGATTTCTGGGGTGGGCTGTGTTAGGCAGATACTTTTAAAGATTAGAACATGGATGCCTGAAACTCGAGGGAATTCACACAATCATGAAACTGGCAAGTGTGGGACCTTTGGGAATTTACAACTAGTTTCAAAGTCAAAACCTTGTGTTGGAAGACAGTCAGGGTTTATATTAACACCTTTCAAGTTCCTTGTGCTAAGTTTTGCTTCTGTTTGGAAACAGTATGTAGGTAGTAGTAGTCATCACATCTCTGCTGCTAACAAGCACAGAATTTGGAGACTAGTGCATGGATCAAATCATTTTGGCAGGTGTAGTTGATATCCCCCCGCACCCTTGCCCCCCATTTCTCTTTAGTTGATTATTGTCAGTGTAATACACTGCAACCATATGATTATCCCACATTTGTTTGACTTTGAAGAAGAAGAAGACGGTGAGCCAGAAGAGGGCACATGGCTTAGAGTTGAGAACAGTAAGTAGACCTCTCTCTCTCTCTCACACACACACAACCATCAGCTCAGCTTGATGCATTAACTGGATGCATGAATCCACCATCATAAGTTATATTTACTTGTCTCCAATATTTATCATTCATTTGGAGAAGATTTGGACTTTTTGGAGAGTTTTTGAACCTTTTTGCTTTGTTTAATACATGGGTTTGGAGTTTGGACATAGTTTCAAAGTGATTCTAATAATTTACTCTATAAAGTGGGCGAAAAAGTCTTTGGGTCCCACCCCACCCCCCAAAGTATGCAAGGCGTTGGATCTACCAACCTTAAATTATCTCATTCTTGCATCATGCAATGTGATGGGATGGTTCCTATCACTATGAAAAGCTTGCTTGCTTGCTTCCCTAGTGTTCATTGAGAGTAGAATTGGTTTATGTAGATAATTTACATGCATGTGGAGAGTTGTGGGGTCAGCTAAACCACTCGGACCTCAATACTTTGGTGACTAATCAAATGTTTAATCTAATATGAGTTTCATTTTAAATTGTTACTCATGTTTGGGGATGCACAATTCTCAATGTGCTTTTCAAATGATGCTTAACCCATATGATTTTTTAGCCTTTTTTTGTTCACTATTTTGGTTGAGGGTCAAAAATGACAAGAAATCCATCCATACACTTTCTTCCGTTGTTGTGGTACCAAGCCAAAAATTGATCTGATTGAAAAAGAAAAAAGAAGCCTTTAATGTTAAAATATTATACACCATAAGTTAGATTGCTCAATAATTGAATAAATACTTGGGGATTTTTGCAAAATTTAGTTTCAGATCAATTGTAATGATGATAAAATAATTGGGTATATTTTTTAAATGTATATTAAAGTGCTTAGACAACAATCATGAAAACTTGGGAAAAGGAGAGATGGACAAGGAAATAGTTTTGCATGGAATGTCACTTGGGCTGGCTTTGCTCGTTGAATTCTATTTGACAAGAAGAGTGAGTCAGTACTACCAAGCCTACTATCCATGAACCAAAAACTATGAAACACTTAGTACATGCTAATGGATAAATGGCCCGCCACAAAACTGTAGACTCTGTGATTACGTCCACTTGGAATGACCCAATTCTCTATTTGTAATATGAAGGACATTGATTCCAAAATGGATTTTCCCAAAATGGAGGGTTGTGCATCTCTAATACAGGGTTCATCTCTAATCATAATACAGGGTTGTGCATCTGTACTTCTATTCTTCCTTGAATCTTGTTCCTCTTTTTAATAGAAAAAACTCCCAAGCCACTAACTTGTCATTACCACCAGTATTTTGACAAGAAAATTTCTAATATGAAAAAACAAGGGAAATGTTTTGTTGATGGAAATTGAAAGCACATTGGCATGTTTGACATAACGTGATGTTGCCACAAGTGTGGTCTGAAACTTCCTGAGTCCTAAAACAGCAATCCTCAAAACTCTCAACTTTCAACAGTTTCTTGCTGTTGCAGACAAACTTAGGCTTTCACCTCTGGAGCATAGGTTGGAGGAGAGGAGTACTAGTTTACTCTTTTTGTAGCTCATAAACCTGGGCCTGTGCAACTGAGGGGTTCGTGGGCAGGTTTCTCATGCCATGCCAGTACATATATATCATGAGCTCCCTCGGCTTTCTTCACTGCCTCGGGGTCAATTGCATCATAGTGGATAATCCATTAATGCTTTTTCTATGACCTGTAGACAAGTGGCAGTTCAAGCATCCGCATTTGACAAAAATGTATCAGAAAATCTGAGTAGCCATAAGTATTCCATGCTCCAAACTTCTGAACAAGTGAACCCAGCAATGGTCCTAAACCCTTAGAACACAAACCGGCCCACAAGATGATGAATCCCTTAAACCCTAAAGTCTATACTTGACTTCAAAATCAGTGAACTATCAGCTAGAAGCTCATGTGGGCTGTTATTTTGCTCAGTACAAACTGACAGACCAGTTTCAGCAAGTATTGCACTCCCGATTTCTAAAGCTTGTAAGATCCCTATTTCTCAAGCTTGAAAAAAAAGAGGGGGGAAAGAAAAATTTACAGAGCTGGTGTTGCTGAGCACTGGTCTGAGGAAACTTGCAATCCTTCCCTGCAAGATCCAGCCTTCTCCTGAAGTCTGTCTTCAACCAAATTTCTTGTGACTCTAAATATATGTGTGAATGAGGCTACTTGTAATGGTGCAAAAGTCATAAAACATTACCATTTAGGCTGACCAGAAATATAGCAATGCGCTGAAACCTTGACATGGGTTTCGAAGTTGAGATTGCAGAGAACATTGAAACACTTTGATGCCACAAGAACAATGCAGTCACAACCTGGTGAGTATCACTGCGAAGTATCAGACCATGTCTCCCTTCACATGAATAGCAGTGATGAGCTGCCATGTGACTCCCCCAATGACTTCTTTAGTTCCCCACAATGGCCATAAATAAGAACATAATAATCCATTCAAAATGTCAGGCAAACCATAATGCAAATGTTTGCCACCTGAGATTCTGGCTCATTTTGGGAAGCAATGGGAAGACTCAGTCATGATGTTGGCTAACACCCATGAGATACTCAAGAGACATAAGGTTATAAAAACAAAGTCAGTAGGATCCACATCAAGATGCAATATCTCCTGCACTCTAGGTCTAACTTTTAGATCAAAAAATTACAAAATCACCTCCATAAAATCCCACTCATCAAGGGCTTTCCAACTGTACAAGAGCATGCCCCAATTTCCCTAACATTTTTAGTTTCAATTCTACTGCAGTTTCAATGACATTAAAAACCTTCACTCCAATACAGTGGAATACTTACAGATTGTAAGAAACTGCAGGGTATTTCAAAAAACAAAATGCCCACAGGTGCAAGCATTTCACTTTCCAAAATGCCTAGTGTCGTTTTCATTTGTTTTCCATGATATCCGGTGGGTACCCATTAGATACCTGATGGATCCCTACCAAGTATCACAGGGAAGATATCTATATAGTTTTGAAATCGTCGATTTGTATAACATGCAATGGCCTCAGCCACAGGCATTATCAGAATCTCGCACACACCCTTATTCAGGTAATGCTCGTAGCATCAAGAGTTACCCTACACAAAATTGTTTGATATTCATAACCCTTGCACCACAAGTCTAAACATTTTGAAACCACCTTGATGCACACCTACTCATCTAGGGCTTTCCAAAGGTACACAGAGTGTGATGGGGGTGGGGGAGATCTCAATGTGACAAACAAACAAAACAAACTACCTTCCTTAACAGATAGATGCTGGATATAATAAGCAAATCCAGAAGCAAAAAACTAGAAGACCAACCAGACTGTAAACTTTAAAGAATTGAGCTCGATTAATACACTGGCATTGCTGAATTACCTTTCAAACTTCTGCACGCAATAGTTAGGTTGGAAATCCCCAATTCAAACTGGCAAAAAAAATTCCATAAAGATTGTTTCAAATCGACCAGGGGAGACAGAAAATGCAAAGCATTCTTTCCCTTTTTTCTTTTTTTTTGGGTTGCTTGCAGACCTTAACCGTCGTGGAGATTGCAAATGCCTCTTCTTCTGCGTTTTCTGGAACTGAAGACGAAAGTCGCAGCACGACACAACGCGTCCTTCAGGAAATACACTGCGATTTTCGAAGCGTATCGCCGCGAATGAGATGCATGCACGTGTCGGTAATTGTGACCGGTTATCTACGTAGCAGTGGTCACTAGATGAATAGATAATGGATGATAGATGGTAATAGCCGGTTATGCAGTGAAACTCGTCCATTTCATTTCGCACCTCTGTCCATCTGGCTCTTTGCAGTTAGCCACTAAAGTGCGTATTCAAATCAAGAGGGCTGGAGAAATGGTGATTTAGTTAAGGAACGAGAAGAAGTGGCGTTTTAGTGGAATGGTCGTGCGAAGGTGACGATGCGTGTGAGAGAGAGAGTTTGAGTCTTTTGTCTTTTTTTTTAGGTTCTGGTTGGATTTTTTGAGGCATTTCTCTACGTGGATTCTCCGTGGGAATCATCTGCTATCGAAGATTAATATTCGGACTCCTTTCTCTAAATTTTTTTTGAGAATCTCTTGTTCGCCAAAGGGAGTCACTGGGATTCAGGAGGACAGGTTTCGTTGAAGAAATGCGGGAGGAGACTCGAGTCGGTTTTCTGTTTCTCGCGAAGTTTTTTCCCCATCGGTTGACAAGGATTTATACGATTCGTTTTCGGAGACGGTGAGTTATTTTTCTCATGCATGTGTAGGTCTCGAACGAAAGGGAAATTTCTGTGTTCCGATTCTCCGGTCAAAATGCTGTACGTACTCTGACAACAGAATAATTGTGATCTTCGGTTCTGCATTCTGTTGACCATAGCCGTCTTTTCTGTTTGTCTCATGAGATCTGCTCTCGGAGAGATCATGTCCAAATTCACTAGATGCTTGTGTTTTCCTTGTAGAGATTTCAAGCAAAGACATAGGAGAACTTTCTTTCATTTCAGCGCGGGTAATATGTTGAAGGAAGATACTTGTTCATTTCGGATTTCCCCTGTACAGGAAGGCTGCTGCTCTCTACAGAAGACATTCTTCTGAATTTCAGTTCAGATTTCTTCTGCCGAAACAACGATCTGCTCTGATAACGGAGTAGAGATTCTTTTGTAGTGACGAACACGGGCAGATCTCATAATCAGGCATCTATTCTGACCGTTTTGCATGTCTCTGGAACAATCTGTTGATGACTGTAGCCTTGTTCCATCATTTCGAGGAGGATTCGATCAGATTCTATTTTATTCTTTCTTCTGGAAATATTAGCATTTTTGCTAAATGAACAGGTTCCTTGGAGATAATAGCCTTCTGTTCGATTTGAAGCTTTTTGCAGTAGCGAATCTGATGAGCTGCTGCAGGGAAGCATGATCTGCAGACGTCCCTGAATTCGTCTCCCTCGTTGAAATGCGGTACTGCGGTACGCGAATCGGATGTTTTGACCTCGTGCGGCGCCGGGAAGAGACTCGGAGTAGAAGATGCGAAAACAAGGCTTTCATTATCAGTGGATCTAGTATGTTTTCAGCTACTTGGTGAAAAACTGATGTCTGGTAGAACTATCAAGATCAACTGTAAGCCATGAGCGAAATGTTCGATGGTTATGAGAGGCAGTACTGTGAACTCTCCACAAATTTGTCTCGCAAGTGTACATCTGCTGCCTCTGCTCTTAATGGAGGTTCTAAGTCTTTTGCCTTCCCTGCAGATTGTATATCATTATTATCTTGTTCCAGGAATTCTGAAGCTTGTTTGCTCCCTTGCTACTTTGGGGAAGAGGCTTTTAGTTAGCTGCAGCTCTTCTCTTGGACATGGAAATCACCAGCTTAATGATGGATTCTTGCTGGATCTCAAGTGTTTCTGCACCATATTGAACAGTTTCTTTGTTTGGCCATATCTATAGCTAGCAGTTTAATCCACTCCAGAATGTGACGTTGTTGGGCTGTGCCAAAACTCTCAAGTGTCTGTCTGCCCATGATTAGGAATGGGTTCTTGATAGAGTTGATGTGGGGATGAGTGCCTCTCACATGTGTGCTGTCTTTGGACCTGCAGAGGAGAAGCAGCAGAAGCTTGCAGAGCTCAAGACTGGAATGGAGGAGGCAGAATCCCTGGTACAATGACATCACATCACCCACTGGATTGTGTTCAATTTCTGTTGAGTCTTTCAGAGTCAAATGTTTTGCAGATAGATGTCTTCCAATTCATAAAACTTTGGCATGCCCAGTGTGGTGTTGAAATTCACTGACTGTTCCTGAGTTGGATGTTGTAAGTTGGACCTCATACTGCCCTATCTGAGCCTCAGATTCGGAGGATGGACCTGGAGGCACGAACCTTACTACCAAAGGAGAAAGCAACCCTTCTTGCCAAGCTGAGAGAATACAAGTCTGATCTGAACATGCTAAAGCGCGAAGTGAAGAAGTCAGCAACAGCAATTGATCCTCCCCTTTCTATGAGGGATGACCTTCTAGATACTGGCCTGCATGACAATCCTCTAAAGGTATGATAGCTAGAAACCTGGTCTACAAACAGATAACATGCAAACAAGTCAAAGCCATTTTTCCCATACCTGTTCTTGACTTGCACCTTTTCCTATAGAGACCACATGTGTCCCCACTGTGAAATGTAGAGCAGTAGACAGGTACTGGCCCCCGATGGGATTGAGCTTGTTCAGTTTTTAGTTGTAAAACTTCTCTTAATTCCAAGCAGTACTGCATAATTTCTCCATGATGTATCTAGTATTAGATCACTTCAGCCTCTCCTATGACAAGAGTTCAGATGTTGTGCAGATACCCCTGGAGATTCTTCAGAGCAAAAGAGTTAGCAACAGTTCCACGACAACCTAACTGATGTGTGCAATACTTTAGCTGTATGTTGCAGACCACAACTGACCAGAGAAACAAGTTGGTGATGTCAACTGCAAGATTGGTTCAATCAGGGGATAGAATAAAGGAAAGTAAGCGACAGATGATAGAGACAGAAGAACTAGGGGTATCCATCCTTCAAGATCTTCATCAGCAGCGTCAAACTCTTCTTCACACCCAGAATACTGTAAGTTTCCTTCATGTGTGTTGAATGAGTTGGTTTTGCACAGAACCTGTACATTTCAAGAAATCCCTGGGCTGTACTGTCCAAAATTTAACATTGATTGAATGTTCTTCAAATCTTCTTCCTCCACTTTCTGTGCTGAATTTGCTACGTGATTTTCACTTCCTAGCACCATCTTGGAACTGAACATTGGCACATTTAAACAGCTGCCCAGGAAGTTCATCATGTCTAGTATAGAGTGGTCATGAAATCTTTGTTTGCCAAGTACTGATCTATTCAAATGTGTCACTGACATGCAGCTGCTCAGTGTGGATGACAGCGTTGGAAAGAGTCGACAAATTCTGGGTTCTATGAACCAGCGCATGTCACAACACAAATGGATAATTTTAACTGTTATTGCAGTTCTGGTTCTAGCAATTGCATTGATTGTTTATGTCAAGATGCACAGCAAGAGAAGCTGATGCTCATTCTGTAGCTTGTCTCTCTGCCAATATGTTGTGTACCTTGGTTTGCTCAATAGATCTAGAAACCAGGTGAACTGAGACAGACTAAATTCATGTGCTGAATTAGCATTGCAAGTGTATAATTCTTGGAGACCTGTCTCCCAACACCATCTTGATAAAAGCTGACACTCTACTTGATGTACACAACTGCACAACCTGGGTAGGTTCATGGTACTCTCTTGCTCAACTCTCAACCACATATGAGTGCCTTCTTCAGAGCACACTGCTTCTTCTGCTCTGCCCATCCTATGCCATGAACAATGAAAAGCACCAGCTGAGGAGCTCAAGTTGCCTGTGCTCTCTCCAACTCCCATAAGAACTCCTCCAATTGCTATACTTGCAAATCCAAAGTTTTCCTATAAAGTCTCTACTGCAACTTCATATTGAGACTGTGCTGCCTGCAACTCAAGGTGCTTGAATGGTTGAATTGACTTCACTGACTGTTGATGGGGAGAGAAAATTCTCACAATTGGTGCATGTGAATAATCTGCTTGTCACTGGAGAGGGTGTGATTGTACCAGGTCTCACAGCATTTGGAGCCTGAGGTGATCCTAAGAATACCCATTCTTCCTTTTGTCTCCTTACCTTAACCAGGAGCTGCATCGAAGTGCCTCAATGCAATCAAAGGAGGAAGGAAACAAAGGTCACAGAACAACCTTACACCGGTAAGTTGTTCAATCCATTCTTTGCTGTGGGTTGCATACACGTTCCTTTCTCAGGCAGCTGTGTTTAGGAAGATCAAATATCTCTGTCTCATGATTTTGACTAACGGGGAAAGCCTTTGCACAAAGAGTTGCAGAGCTTTTTCTTCCTGGCAGTTATTACCTAGGAAATAACGGTGGGTGGATATGTGAGGTGGGTGGATATGTAAGACAGCATGGGAATGAAGGAAATTTAGTTCTATTGATGTTCTCAGGTTTAACTCTTCTCCTGAAGTGTCACCAGTGTTCTCTCTCATCAAAATTTCACTAGACTTCTGAACAGACATAGGTTTGTTCTTGCTTGGATACTGACTATTCTAACTCATCATTATTATATGTGCTTCTTCTTCTTCTTCTTGTGATTACTGCATCTCAGAGCCCTTCCATGATGAAAGTGGTGGGCTAACCAATTCACGCTATGATTTCTCATAGCTTCCAACAAATTTACTGCATGCAACTTCATGAGCAGGTACAGCAGCTTCAATCTCCATCATCTCCTCCTTGCTCAGAGAGATAGCTACAGACCCAATGCTTGATTCTAGGTTAGCCTTCTTGGTGGACCCAGGATGAGAACCACATCACTGCCCTTGTGCATAACCCAAGCAACTGTCAGCTGGTTGAATAAGCATTTCTTCTTTGCAGCAATTGCAATCACTCATGCTCACAGAATCTCATCCTTGTCCAAATTTTCAGCGGATAATTTCGGTAGAACTGTCTGCAGAGACTTATATCATTTAGTTTTTGATATTGACAATCACCCTTCACAACAAGTTCAGAGTCTGTAGGAATTCCCCATGAGCTCACTACTATCAAGAAAGTGTTGTACTGCAGGGTCCTATACCAAGAGGAAAGGTTGTAAAAGGAGCTCAAATCAGTTTTCCATGACAGAACAAGAGCTGAGGTAAGAGCCTGGTAATTAGTAGGTCAAGGACAGATCACACACTGTCCGAAATATGACCTTGGTTTTGTTCCCACAGATTTTAGCAAGCAAAGAACCCAGACCCAAATGGACTGTAAGGTGCTATGTTTATCCCCAACTCTTTGCATGCACACATGATCATCATTCGTACACCGAGCTTTCAATAGAAAATCCACAGATCCTCTAGATTTAAAAAAGTGCAAAGTTCTGTGAATTTCCTTGTACCATTGCATGTTGAGATTGTACTCAAGCATGCACTTTGAAACCCTGGTGTATTACAGGATCCTTCCTTAATATCCTAGTATTGGATTTTCAGTGGTCATAGAACAGTGCAGTTGCTGTCAACAGTAATGCTTAATACGGTAAGTTGTGAAGCTACATGAATAGTGAGTGGCATGTCTATCTTGCAAAAAACTCACTAAAACCATCATTGGGTATGCCATTGAATCTTCTTTGATACTCATTGAATTTTGTCATGGATTGTACAGAGGTAGATTTACAAGAATTTTACACACATGAATTACCTGCACACAGGAACAATGTCCTCTTCCAAGCCTCTTGTCCACAAAGACCATTCAATTTGAACAACAGTTATAGGGTTCACTGGATGTGCACATCTAATATCAGATGCAGAAACATCATACAATCCTAGTGCTTAACCTTCCCCTCCCCCACCAACTTCTTCATTGCCCTCACCTGAAAGTTGGCAAAGTAGTCAAGAATTTTCAAATTTACCAAAAAAGTTGCAGTGTTGTGGATGTAGTTTATATGTAGAAATCACAAATCAAAGGAGGACCCTCTTCCAGAAAGTGTCATGTGGACTGAGGGGACAAGGTTGAAAATGTACATTGATTTCAATGGGTACTTCGCTGTCAATGTGGTGCAGGTAATAAAGGTGAATGAAGTTCACATCCAACCTCTTCATGCTTCCTTCACATGGCATTCTTATCCACTCTGGGTCAGCTCTTTTATTGATAATGTTGTCTGAGATTAACCCAAACTTAGTGGCAAGTTGCACCTTTTCTCAGATGCATTTGATTGCCTGTTCCCAAAGTTTCCATCTCCCCACCCCCAATTTGTGGCTTCAGTTTCATGGGACACAGAATTTAGTAGACTCTGGGACAATATCAAGCTGGTGGATTGGGTTGCAGCTTGAAGTTCTTGATCTAAAATCCAATGCCAATGTTCGATGACAACTCAGCGTTCTATGAGAGGATAAAAAATGGGAAATCAATTGAGAAAGAATCAAGCTATCTTTCAAGCACAGACAAACAACTTTCTCTCATTCACAGAAAAGAAATAGATCACCCTGATGACAACCATTGGTATGAAATCCTTATAAACCCAGTCCATGCTACAAAATGGGATAAAATGTTTTTAGCCCGCTCAAAATTGCATTTGATTTGAGTGTTGGAATGTGCATGAAGCCAGACTCCATATGAACAAACTGCCTTAAAGCAAGGACTGGATGGAGAGGTTCACCCTGCCAACGAGAACCTCTTTGGTGTTATAAGGACCATACACATCAGCAGTATCAAGGAATGTGACCTTTGCATGGACAGCAAATCTGATGAGCTCAATCAGCTTTTCCTCCTACTTTGGATCTCCATAATATGGACTCGTCATCACCATGCACCAGAATCCTATTGATGATACTTCAAACCCCTTGGAGCCAAGCTTCAATCTAGGGACAGTGGGAAGATCAGAAGCCATAACTGATGTACTGCCAGCTTAAATTACTGAATTTTTGCTCATCAATACAACTAACTACCAGCCTCTAAATCTTTGCCAATGTTCCCAAAACTTGAATGGAAAAACAAATCTCAAGTGCCCTGCAGGTCCGTAATACAAGTTGGGAGTGTGTGGGAGCTAAACTGCAATCTGGGTGGGATAAGTTTGCCCTGGGCGGCTCTTTGGGATGAGTTTGCTCTGGGCTGTTCTTTTCACAGATAAAAGAGTGTTAATGTCAAAGATTGCTGCACCCAAAGACATCACTTGAGCTCAAGAATGGACAGTTTGGGGAGTTCTCCATACCAGAGTCAACCAACAGCCATCAGCACACCATCCATTGAAATCCCCTTTAGATTCAGTGGTGGATGAGCCCCTTGATAACCTATCCTGTGAAAAATAGGTCCTGTAACTAGGTAGGACAATAGAGCTATCCTTAAAGTCACCCTGTGTTTGGGCCTTAGTTTGACCCCACAATCCCTGTTTCATCCCGAATTGGACTGTAGCCATAAATTGAGCAAAACTGGGTATCAGTTCAGAAGATTTGCAGGATGTAAATTCTGACAAGGCTTGATTTAATCGAAAATATGAGCAGTAGTCTGAGCAGAAGTCAAGGCCCAGTAAGGCAAATCCAAAACTGGTTGTGAACCTCCTGTGAGGAGCAATTTAAGTGGAAATACTAGTTTGGTCCCCTGTTCTTTCCCTACTGTACTGTTTTCATCTTGACATTTCATTTCCTCCCCCACCTTTGCCAAAAGTGGGGCCCAGCAGCCCCAGTTTGGGGTACTTTACCAATAACTCTAAGAAGTGGTAGGTAAGTAGATGCAGTAGATGGTTGGTATGTAGGTAAGGAATAGTGAGTTGTTAGTCGGTAGGTGCTGAAACCGAAACTGAGGTAACCACTCTGGTTAGTTAGTGTACTGGAACCCAATGGGAAAAAAACTAGTAGATGTCTGTGGATGTTTCATGGAATGTTAGGTCTGGAGTTAGGACCAGTGTTGGGCGGATATCCTGAAAATCTGGATATCCTAACCGAATATCAATCAGGATATCATTTCTGAAATCCTTAGGATATCAAACAATTTGATATCCGAGGTGATATTCTCATCTGCAGATCTCAAAATTATGAGATCCCCTCATATAATAGCACAACAAGAAAGCACATGTACCGTCCTCCTACAAGAGACATAAGAGGGAGAATTTGACACAAAAGTGATTGATCACCTTAGGAACCAGCATGTCCATGGCTGCCACAGCCTTGCCATCATCATTGAGTCCCATATAAAATGCTTTGAAGTCTTTAGGGTAGTCATACACAATTATAGGTTTCTTGAACACATTTCTCTGTGAAATATGTGCACACAAATCGTTGAAAAATTACACTAACATAGGAATCATAGCAACTAGAGACACAAACTACATTGTATATGAACCTCAAAATGAAGCCTGAGCTGTCTCACCATATTAGTTGATCAACCATCTTCAAACTTCTATCCTCATGCTAATCTCCTAATTTCAACTAAGAAATACTCAATCTTCTGTTAGATTAAATGGTAGTCCAAATCTAATGTAAGTAGTTCTTTTTGAAGTTTCTAGGCAAAATCGACTATTACATCAAAGGAAAAGATTTAGGAACAAAACTAAAATTTAAGTTGAGTTGTTCCAACTAAGACTTGCTAGAAATCAAATAGTTAGGTGCTTGTGGTCTTTATTGTAAATCAAGCAACAATAGGTGATAAATTGTTGAAAATCAAGTTCCATAGGATTATTGCCTCTATCCACTATGAAACCATGTGTATGTACTTAAGTTGTCTCAATCTAATTACAAGCAAACAGTCCACTATTTGCAACTATGATCTTTCAATTTACTACCTATATGTGCTTCTTTTCAACTACATTATTTTTTTCTTATGCGTTTTAATTTTCTCACCATCTGGAAGAAATAGATCGCTCATAGGTTATGGGCTCAAAATATGGAGTCATAAAGAAGTTTGAGCGAAAGAATTTCATGTTGTGGAAATTCAAAATTGAATCATTGTTCAAGGCAAGAGAACTTTGAGGACTAATCAATGGAGAAGAAGTAAACCTAATCCATCAAACGCTCTTGGACTTTTGGTTTATGAGAGGAAGGATAGATGAGCCTTGAATCTTCTCATTCAAAGTCTTTCTAACAATCAGTTCATGAGCATAAAAAAGGAGATGATAGCTAAGGGGGTTTGGAAGACTTTTCAAAAGCGACATGTTGACAAAGGACTTGTCAACAAAATATTTTTCACACAAAAGTTCTTCATGTCTTGGATGGAGTGAATTGATACAATGGAATATTACTTGAACAAGCTTGGAGCAATGGTTGACAACTTAGGTGTGTGAGAATCGTATAAGAGACAAAAGATAAAGAGGGATGAAATAAATATATTGTATTAATAAAAAAAACTTTAAATTGTATTTGTGGGTTCTAAGAGTCAAAAGGGTATGACATATGAAGAGTCACACCTTTCCATAGTGGAATGTTTAACATATTAATGTAATACTAACACACAAATGGTTCCTACATTCCCACTAGTGCACTAGTCTATATATCCTTTAACTATTCATTCCTCATAAATGGATGAAACATCTTTCTATCCAAGTAAGGTTGTTTTTCCGATGCATTCAAGTTTTTTTCACTCATTTGAGTTTCCTTGTGGTGTTGGAACATAATTTTGTCACCTTCTTTGAACTTCTCCAATGTTGTTTCTTCTTCTTTGTGGACTTTCCCAAGGTAAATATGTTTCTATGTGTAGCATTGCTTCAAGTTGTTTTGTAGTTATTTTCATTTCAAAGATCATTTTAGATAGATCATTTCATTGATTACATTTTGTTTGATGATTATAATGTTGAAAACTTTGATAGTTCTTATAACTTTTATTTGGGTACTTGACATATGTGTTTGAAGGTGATTGTTGTCAATGTTGTATCTAGCATGAATTTTCAAGTTGCTTTATGTTATTGGGGAGTTGCATGAAGTTTTGATATTTATTTGTTGGTTGATGTCCACATTGAACTATTTAGGGCAAGATGCTTGGACTACTTGCTTTCTTTCTTGAATAGCATAATGAGTGGTTGTGAACATACCCAAGTTTTTTCTTTGAGAAAATGGTTGAATGCCATTTCCATTATAAGACACTAGATTTTTTGGTTCATTGATTGAATTCCTCAAAACTATAGTTGAATTTATCTTTATGACCCAAATGTATAATTTTTTTCATTTCAACTTTAGGTTGTTTGTGTTCATATCTTTTCCACTCCAACATTTATTTGCTTTGGGTGTGAAAAGAGGATTGATTATTGAAGAAAACAAAAACTCTTTGGGTCTTTATTGTGGCTAAAATAATGAACCACATGGAAAGTAATGATTGAATCCACAATATTTGTAGGAGATGTTGGAAATTTTTAATCTGATGCAAGTGAATAAAGGCATGAATGCAGCCTTGGATAATGGGAATGTCATCCACTTCAAGAATCAAAGCATTGGGTTTTGAAATGATCTCTAATAATGTGCATGTACCTAACTCCTTCATGCAAAAATAGTGTTTTTCTTGAGGTAAGGCTTTTGTTAAAATATTTGTTGTCTTGACTAAAATACAAGTATACTTGATTTGAATATGTTTTTCAAAAACCCACTATCAAATAAAATGGTGTTGGGTATCAACATGTTTGCTTCAAGAATGATATTTAGGGTTTTCACTAAAGGTTGTGACACTTTGGGAATCTAAATAAATTGTATTAAGATGTTTTTGTTCAAATTTAAATTAAACAAAAAGTTTCCATAGATGATTTTGGTTGTTGTTTTTAACCAAAGTAATGTATTCAAATTTTGTGGAGGAAAGAGCAATTTGTTTCTTACTTCGCCTTGAAATTACTCCTTTAGCAAGTATAAAACAATAGCCCAATGTGAAATGTCGATTATTTTTGTTTCTAGTCCAATCTACACTAGAATATCCATGTAAAATTTGACCATTTTCAAAATTTTGATATTTGATGGCATAGCTTAGTGTTCTTTTGATATAACACATAGGATGTTTAAATGTTTAGATGTGCACATCTTTTGGATTGGAAAGATAATGTGAAAAGTTACTTATGGCAAATGCACAATCTAGTTTTGAATTAACAATTGAATACATATACAAAAGATATCAACTATTTTAATATGGATATTTATCCTTCATAACTTGCATAACCAAAGTTTTAAAAAAATCATCTTTACTTAGTCTTGTGCCCACCTACATGGGGTATTAAGTGGATTAGAAATGAGCATATCAAATTCTTGTTTGAAAATAGACTTTGTTTGTTCAATTAAAGTTTTTTGTTGTTGATTAATATACAATCATCAACATAAACAATAAGTATTACATATTTTTAAAAAGCCACCTATACCCTTGGTTTTAACCTAGGATTGGTTAATTTACCCTCTTGCAACATTATTCCCATAGAACAAATAAAATTATTTTAAAAATTAAAACTAAATAATGTAGGGAGAAATTGAATGCACTATTCACTAGAAAGAATTATATCCTTTGCAACCAAGAAATCAATGACTAGATGTTCTAAACAACAACATAATTGACTATAGTCATAGAATATTATTTCAAATCCTATGCGAAAAAGTTGTAGTCATATATTAATGGTGCATTTGACTAGTAAATGATGAGGTGGTAATAGTAGGATGACATCATTTTTTCATTACAAGGTTTCATCCATATAACATCCATGATTGATAACAAAATGATGTGGATGTTCAAGATATCATTTGAAAATGTGACTATGATAAAGTCATTTCAAATGTGATTAAAAAATAACTATGAAAATGATGTGTCATTACAAAAACAATGTGGTCATATAATTATTTTACAATGATTCAAAAATGATTATTAGTATTTTAAGATGAGTACAAACAGACATAATAAACTACAACATGTAAAGAACTAATTTATATAAGTAATATAAAAACCTTTATTACATTTTTCTTAAGTATACTTGATATATAATCCATTTTAAATATTCAATGTGATTAAATTAAATATTATACCTTGAAATAAATTTAATGGTAAAAGTATGATATATTATAAATTTTTAAAAATATTTTTAACTTAAAAATAAATAGAAATGTAAGACGTGGGAAATATATAATTTATTTGTACATTAAATTTTTATCATAAATTTAAATTTTAAAAAATATAATATATGTATTAAAATACATTTCTTTATTTATTTTGTGTAAAAAATATTATCACACAATTATATTAGATTATATGTGTAAAATGAATTAAAACTATAATTTCAGGGGAATTTTTTTAATATTTTAATATTAATTAGTTAATATTAAAATAAAAAATTAGATTAAATTTATACCTCATATTTTATATGATTAATATAAAGACATTTATTATATATAAATATAATTGATTTATGATCCATTAATCAATATTTTATGTGGATAAATTATATGGATTCATATGTCTAAATTAAAATCTATTAATAAAATTATGATATATTGGAAACAAAATTGTATAATATAAATTCTTAAACCAAATGAAGGTTTAAAATATGAAATATTTATTTTATTTATTCATGTATTAATCATAAAGGTTTTTTCATTTACAAATCATGTGTTTGAATTTTTCCGAACTATGGTCATTGAAATGTCATTCAATAACAAAATTCAAATTTATTTTTTTTGAACTGAACTTACATTTAAAATAATAATAATATAGTTGTGTACATCATTGAAGGAAATTTATGAATAAGTTTTCAATTTTTCATTTGGACAAATTATCAATAAGATACGAATTATTAAATTTGAAGTTTTGTATAATGTTTAAATGAAGTATGGTCTAAATAGAATAAACATTAAATTGTTTACATAACAAGTGAGGTGGTTTGGTGGTAAAGGAGTTAAACTTCATCCTTGGGTTGAAGGATTTAATTTCACAAATGCAATGTGTTATGGTCAACATTGGATTATTGATTGAATATTTCGTACCTATTTAGATTACGTAGGTTAGGTGGTTACTTAGGCAAGCCTAAGTATATAAATTAAGTGGTCTGTTTACCCATTTAAATTAGGTTTAAAATTTAATTTAGGTGGTGACGCATGTCAACAATTAATAGAATGAAAATAATGATATTAAAAATAATTGAAATAAAAATATATTTTATTATTTATATTGCATATAATAAATTTATAATAATAAATATTATAATTTAAAAAAAGATTGTTTCCCAAGTTTTTGGGTTCAATTTGTAATAATAAAAAATAATTAAATAATGACTAAACTATCACTAATGACTTCACATATGTCCTTTATGATTAATGGATGATATCTGCCACATCATTGTGCCACATCATGTCCTAAATGATTATTGTCCTAAACAACTTGTTTGTAATGATTTTAAGGATGTTAGTCACTTTTGTCTTTTATGACTATAATACTAGTCATAAATTCAATCATATATTTAAAAATTTCACTAGTAATTAACATTGTTGGAAAATCGTCAATTAGCAAGGTTTATTTGATCAATTGGAATTGATTTTGAATATTTTTTGTCATTGGAAATTCAAATAATTTATAAAAATTGGTTTTGGAAGGAGCAATTAGTTGAATAATGAATTCGCAATTGAACCAACTACAACATGCCACATTAGAATGTTGTTATAAATTTCTATATATTAAAATGGGTGTTTGTTTTTTTTTATGATCACACCTTAACTCTCACAAATAGTAAGGCCCCTTGGTACACTTTTAGCATTGTCAAAAAGTTGTCAATGATGTAATGTGCATGACCATGATTTTGAAATTTTGAAATTAACTAGGCAAATTTTATTGGATTTAGAATGATTTGAAAATAATTAATATTTATAATATTTCATTCACAATCAAGCTTTATTGAAAGTTTTATGTCCTATAGATTTGAAGTTTTTTGGAAAATTGTATGGTCATTCATTAGTAAGGCATTGGACCCAAGGTTTCTTTTGGCAAATTTTTGCATTGTGGTGAAATTTTTTAGGCCCATGTAACAACCTTATAGGAAAGTAGGGCTACAAAAGTTGAACTTGTCACCATACATTAACAACATAAAAGTTCTAGTTGCCATCTACATGATGGGTGGCTCTCATTTGTCGCGAGTAGCCACAAAACATCATGGGTGTTGATTGCCACATCACCCCTTGTCGCCTTTGACCTTTCGCACATCCACCTCCTACACACACAATGCCATTGCTTCCCATTATGCAAGCACAAAGAAAACCATTGTTTTTGGGAAATCAACCAAATTTACTAGGATTGAGGGGTTGTTAACTTTATTTAGTCTAAGCATGTGAATGGAACAAATGGTAAAATGAGAATGGTGTGATGTAAGATTTGTTCTCAAATAGAGGGGAAAGAAAAATTACTTGTGTTTAAACTAGATTCATTGATTAAACATTCAAGCCTTAGGAAATGTCTTGTTGTTAAACCATGAATTACAATTGGGAATATTTTTTGTCTCCTTCTAACATTCATGTGAGAAATGAGAAGGTTTATGGAACTATAAGGTAGTTTAGTGTTATTGATCAACTACAAAATGGTGGGAAGTTGGAAAATAAAATAAAATCTGCAATTTGTTGCATTATAGCACTTGTTCAAACATGGTTGCCCAATGACAAACTTTGAAAAGTTCAAATTGTGTTTTTAGTTTTTGAAGGTGGAAACACTGCCCTCGAAAACACTGGAGTGATTCAATTGGCTAGACCATGGCTACGGTTATGCACTAGGTCATGTTGTGCGCCATCAAAGTTGTAGTGGATAAATCATTATTTCTTGTAGTGAGTTGTGATGAAGTGACCAATATTGACAACCAGAGTTGGTTGTTTATGCATGTGTATGTTATTGACAACTTGATAAAAGTTTCTATATTGTTGAACTTGTAAAAAGTGGATGGAGCCATGTTCAATAAGTTGATAGAGAATATTGTTACTTCATTTGCCAAACACAAAGGTATGAAAGACACCAACCTAGCACATAAGCTCTTTTGTTTTGGAGTAGACATAATCACTATTTTCTAGGGTCCAAAAATAGGTGTGACTATTTAATTTACGCAATAACATGCCCCATATTAGTGGTGTGCACTACATGGCACATTGCACAAATATAACTATTGCAATGTTGAGTTCTTTGAGGCTAATTTCCAAGGTGGAAAATCTTCTAGTTGGAATGTACAATTTGTTTACACATAACACTAAATGACATCTAGAGTTTTGCAAGTTGGCCGAAATTCTAAAATCCAAGGGGAACAAGCTTTTGAAGAACACCAAAAAACATGATGGATATCCATGTTATCACCATGTAAGAGAATTTTTACAAAATATAAACTTTTGGTGGTAAAAATGGCTAAAGATAGTGGCCACATTGAAAATGCAAAAAATGGCTACAAATTATTGTGTGATGTGGAGACATTACTAGGGTTGGCTTGCATCTTACCTTGTTTGGAAACTATGCAAGGGCTATTTAAGTTCACACAAGGGTGGACACCTTCATCTATGATTTCATTTCTGCCCTAAAGTTTGTAGAAGTAGACTTCTTCATTATGTATTGTGACAGTGAGAAGAATTATAGCCCTTAGCATTTTTTTTTAATGGTTGAACTCATTGAGCATATCAGTGATGTGGTGTGTCTAACCTGGTGGAAAGAGCCTACTTTTCAAGTTGACTATGTTATTTTCTTTGTGGGAGGTAAATTGTACAAGTTACAAGTTACAAATTCAATCACTAGGGTTAGAAGCATGGTGACACTACAATAAGAGGTGTCCTTGTACGCCAAATGATTTCACTGGATTTTGAGTGAATTCACTGGTTATAGTGAAGAAACAATGAATTCACTGGTCTAGTGAATGGGGATTAGTGAACTACACCCACATTTTGTAGTAATGTGAACAAGGAAAATTTGCCTCGAGCTATTGATTATATGAAAAAAAAATGTATTGAAGCTATTGGGTGAAAACATAATCAAATATACATTTCGTGATCTTTGTTAACAAAATGTAAATTAGCCATAAATCAAGCCTTAACATATTGAATTTAGAAGTATTACTTGATTTAATGATCAATATGAATAGATTTTTTGAATTTATGTCAATGATATTGAATAATCACATGTTCAAAATATATTTAAATAGATTATTTAAAAATGTGCAAATAGATTTTTTTACTTTTTTGGTTAATGGCCATCTAAAATTTACTTATGCATTTTTAATTTTCAAGGTAAAAGTAATAATATATCTTTTTTAATGTATAAGTATTTTTTAACATGATTCCACCAATCAATTTCAAAAATATTTTGGACTTACTTTTAATACATTAAGATTTTCCAAACTTTGTATACAACATATTATAATTTCAATCATTGTTAAACCATCATTGCATTTATGTGTAAAATTATGACTATAATTATTTTAAACCACTTTTTGTGTATACTTGATCATTCTTTCACCTCACTACACATTTGATCTCTGAATTAGAAAAACAATTCCTAGGTCGAGAGCTATTGAATGCCACTAGGATAATTTATCTTCAATACTAGTTAGTTTTTGAAGTTAAAACTACATTTTCAGGCCACATGGTCATAATTCAAACACACTTTGGGTATTGGAAGGCCTTAGGCAAGCATGGAAGGTTTGTGGGGCCATTATTAAACCTTATTTGTCGCAACCCTAACCTTGGGCTCACAACCATAGCAAGGGCTTGCAAAGTTATGAGCCAAAAGGGAAGCCTGGGAGTGAAAGAAAGTGTGAGGGAATGAACCTTCACACTCCCAAAGGAGTTTCCACTTTGGGAGGTGGACTCTCGGTAGACTCCTGAATGTTCAAAGAACAATTGCAAAGGTCAAAACCCAATGGCTTCAGGAGTTCTTTATACCATTGGAAAGCTATTGAAATGTAATTGTCTAAAATGGTCTAACATGACCCATTTGGACATCTGAAACACAAGTTATGGCCAAAAGAAGGGTTGGGAGTCAAATTGACAATTTAGTTCCCGACCACTAAGAGTCAGGAATTGACCTGATTTCCTTATGTACAGGTGGCGTGCGACATACCATTGAAAGCTTTCAATGAGGACTACAACTTTGTTTCAAAACTCATCTCAATCAAAGGTTTAAACACAAAATTATGGGGCCCCAAAATCACAAAAGTCCCAATTTTGGCAATTTTGAGACTCCCACTTGAAAGACTTGAGAC
>Ga0209611_10004891_pt1 | contig 22726 bp, 6 predicted proteins | sample S1TSphgellanicum_3_FD_187693 | JGI IMG/M metagenome (GOLD analysis project Ga0209611, IMG submission 187693) | Host-associated microbial communities from peat moss isolated from Minnesota, USA - S1T2_Fc - Sphagnum magellanicum MG (SPAdes) (version 2) | ecosystem: Host-associated > Plants > Peat... | reverse complement strand
TTTCCATTGTTTTACATATAGCCATGTAAAATTATTTAAACATATATTTTTTACATTTACATTGTTCTATTAGACCATGTAAAGTTATATAAACATATTTATTTTCACACTTACACTGTTTTACACGGCATAAAATAAATTTACACAATTTTACACTGACACGAATGTAAATGAATATTATACACTTATATTTGCACAGAGTGTAAATAAATTTCATTATGGGATTTACACTTATACGAAGTTAAGTCCCAAACCATTTACACACACAACACTGCTCTAAACCTCCCCTCCACCCCCAAGAACACTAGAATCTTGTATTACACTTTATTTGCTCCCCAACACTGAATGAATGTGGTTGAGATGAAATTAGGTATAAAGTTATGCACTTCAAGAATCATAATACAAAGCCACTAAATCATGTATGATAAATATTGGCCTCAAAACAAAACCAAAAAAAAAAAAAAACTAATTAACTAAGAGGTTAAAGTTTAAGGCAATGTTGCTCAGTTATCCAATTTAACTTAACCATTAGATGTCAATATTTTATCCTAGGGTCAGTTATGTCAATCAATCTAATATATTAATTCAGCAAGTCTGTTTGTCTGTCTGTCTGTCTGTGACAGTGACTCCAGACGGGATGTGTTAGTTACTAACTTTTTTTCAACCCCACCCATACAATTGAAATTGCAAGTAGGTGGGAGACTGCTAATAGCAACCCACTTGGACGTTTTGACTTTGTTTATTAGACTGTTCCAAGGCTCCTCCATGGCTCTCAAAGCTATCGATTATTTGAGGATACCAACAATCTCCTCGTGGATTCACTGGATTTGACTAATGAACAACATCCAAGATTTCCAGTGCAAGGTCACCTACTGAGCGTTGATGGAGATGCTTTTATTACCACATGGCCCTCACTTGATTTTTGGCACCTCTGCCTTACCCTTAGTGATTTGTCTTGTGACCAATTTTTGTTACTTTGCAATTTTCTTTTTAAAGGAAAACTTTAAAGGGTGGTTTTTGAATGTAAAATGTGAGTTTTTAGTAAGAATTCGAAACTTTTTTGTGAAATGAAAATTGTATCCGTGCATTATGCACGGGGTTCACACTAGTAATCTTTCAAATAGTGAAACAAGTATTCTTGAAAATATGAAGTTGAGGTGTTGAAAACCATCATAATTATCACATGCTACAATCTAAATAGTTTCACTCCTCATCTGACAATATCATAAAAGATCATGCATAAATAAATTTTATAAAAATGACTTAAATTTTTTAATTAACTATTCAGTTTGTCCATGTGAAAACTGACCCTATGCTACAATATAAGATTCTCTTTTTTTCTTCAGGAAAAGGATATGTATTAAAAAATTTCAACAATTTAGTTACCATGATAAGTACACATCCAATTTTATTTTATTTTATTTGATAGTATGAATAAATAAAACTATTGATATGCACAAAGGTTGTGCACACCCAAATCTCAAATTTTGGTTTTTTATAAATATTAATGCAATTACACAATAGCCTACAAGAACCAAAAAAAAAGACCTAAACATTATGAAAATAAATAACTTGCAAGAGAATTTAAGCACCCTAGTTCTTTGTAGAACTCTACCGAACACAAGACAATTTGCATACCATGACCACACTTACATAAAACTACCCCAAACTCCACACAATCAAAACATTAACAACCATCATCCATGTTGTTGGTGAGTTCCATAACAAACCTTCCAACATCAAAATGGAAAGAAGACATCAAAATCTTTCTCCAACCCTATTAGTAATACATGTTTTGGTGAGCTCCAAAATTAAAACTTGCAACATCAAATTGGACTCAAAAAAAATCAAAAGTTTTATGCAACTTCAAGGGCCTCTTAATTGGAAAGAAGAAAAATAAAAAGTTTTTGGAACTTTAACACCTTGCATTACTTAATTACCATCAACCAAGTCAAATGTTTTTTTAAAATCAAATCATAATTCTCTTCGACTAAAATTATTTCAACTTTTATATGATCCTTTAACCTACATTTGGTGTGTGATTCAAGTGTGGTTCATTAAACTAGTATTTTACAAAATCTAGATTCTCTACTATAAGCCATATCATCATGAAACCATCGACACACTAGCAAGACTCAACACAAATTAACCTCAATTTAGGACCTTGGAATTCCACCAACCTACTTGGCAAGGAAACCAACATTTGAATATTGACTTTTATGAAACCACCACCAATCAAAGGATCTAAACATGCAAATAGGGTCCAATACATAACCACTTATTAAGTTTAGGTCTAAACAAGATAAAATGCCAATTTTATTGTCTTTTCTTCTACTTGAAAAAAAAACATAAAGTAACACCAAAACTCATCATAAGGTAATTATATGTTGAATCGTTTACTTAAATGATAAAAAGTAAGATAGTTCTTCATTATCATGTATTAATTTTCAAAATTTGTATCATAAAAATAAGCTGAGAATAGGTTCAAAAAATATACATATTAGTTTTAGCCAAAAACAATTTGCAACATAGATTTTTGTAAAGTATGTGTTAAATGGGTTTGGGTGAAAGCACAATCAAATATACATAAAAAGGGTTTCAAAAAGTTGCAGTCATATTTTTACACTAAATGCAAGAAAATAAGTTTAAAACATTTTCAATCATTGTCAAACCATTGTGTTATTAAATATTGAATTTATAGTATATTGTATACAAAATTTGGAAAACTTTCATATATTAAAAAGTAGGTCAAAAGTATTTTTGAAATTGACTCTTGGAATTGTGTTCAAAAATAATTTTACATTAAAAAGATGAATTATTTTTACCTTGGAAGTTGAAAATGCCTAAGTAAATTTTAAATGAGCATTAACCAGAAAAATTAAAAAATCCAAAATTTCAATTACTTGAAAACTACTTTGTTTTTTTTTAACTACTTACAAAGCTTGCATTTTTTAGAAATGTATTTAGATCTACTTTAAATATTTGATTCTTCAATATCATTAACATAAATTTAAAGAATATGTTCATATTGATCACAGAATTAAATAATAATTTTAAATTTAATGTGTCAAAGAGCCTTTAGTTTATGGTTACTTTGCATTTCTTTTGACAAAAATCATGAAATGTATAGTTGATTGTGTTTTCATATGTTTATTAATAGAAATATAATAATATTTTTATGGTCCTTTCAAGAATATAAATTTCTTAAATTAAATATTATGTTTTAAAAGCTCCTTGACCATGAATTTACCATTAAATTAAAGAAGATATTTTTTGTCTACTTTCAAAATTTATTTGCCTTTAATTTTTTGGAAATGGATTTTTACAAATATAATAGAAGGGAAATAAATTATATCATACTTGCACACATTTCAATGTTATTTTATTGTTTCCATACACAAAATAACTATATATATATATATATATATATATATATATATATATATATATATATATATATATATATATAGGTTTAATTTACCATATTTGCGTCAAATTCTCAAGATAAACAACAAGTCTATTAACTAATGTTATGTACATGTTTTGAAAGTAAAGTTTAATCAATAAAGACAATTCAGTAAAGTGGCATGACCGCTCTCACTTCATGTCCAAAAACAAAACAAATTGTTTCCCCACGACCCACATAATGTTCCACAACTTGTAAATCATATTATGAGATGGGGATTTAACATGATTATAAACATGTCAAGAACTTGAAAAAAATCAACTTATTTCAAAATTTGGAAAGGTTTGATCACCAAGTGACAATTTCTTCTTATATCTTTATAATCAAAAGATGGAACTCAACATCAAATAAGTTAAAATTTTCATTCCCACTAAAAAAACATTTGTAAGCTAGGGTGAAAGTCCACTTTTGACAATTGCTTAAATCACTAATAATAATTTTCATATTGTATTTATTGCAACTCAAAAATGTAAAGTGTATTTGTTTTTTTCCAAAAAAAAACTATTAGACCTTTTAATATTATCTAAAATACAATTGTTGTGAAAAACATCATAAGTTTTTTTATTTTCCTTGATTTGGTGTTTTATATAGTCCATATAATTTACATGCCATGTTGAAATTATTTTTAAATACCTATTTTGAATTGATAATCATGTTCATGAATTTTGGAAAAAAGATTTCACCATTTCATTGCATATTATGATTATTTTGAGTCCATTTATAAGTTGTATATGTATTATAACATTACAAGTTGTTTACATTTTTTAAATCCACCATTTGGTGTAAAATAATAGGTTTCCAATAATTCCAAGACTATATCACATTAAATTATATAGTAAACATATACATTAGTACATTTTCATAAAAATGAAAAACCGTTTGACTTGTGTTAGGTATAAAATTAGTTTGCCCCATCACCTTAATACAAAGTTTTTTTGGCCTTTCAAAGAACATTTAGGAGGTCATCACAAATGGCACCCTAATGGTTTAACATGTTGTCCCCTTTGCTTATTAGGTTAAGTAACAACCATGTCTAATGGGTTTTTAACCCTTCTTCCCCTTCCTACTTAGTTGATTTCCCAATGATAAACCTAGCTATGCCTATTGCTCACACAACTTTTTCCTTCCTCTTCTTCTTTTAGCCACAAATTCTAAAATAACTTACTAAGGGGCTAGAAGGGATGATGAAATGGGGGGTTTTACATGAATGTTCCAAGGCTTGTTCCCTCCTTATTTCTTCTTTCACCTTTATTACCATTATTTAAACAATAGGCACATAAGAGAAGACAACCTACACACACATACAGTTTGATTTGTTATAAGACAAGAGACAGAAGGATCTAATAGGGTGACTTAGTCACCAAAGGATAATCGCCCATTAACTAAGGGACCTACTTTTTAAATAAGGCCAACCTTACTAAACCATTAGACAACCACATACTCACATACACAAAACATGTTTCCCTAGTTCCTCGTATAGCAAGCACAATAGGTCTAGATAGCCCACAACATATACACCTACACATGTTTCACTACACTATCTTGGTATACCAAATCAAACAACCCCATACACATCCACACACACATCCCTCCCTAAATTCACAAGATAAGACAATGAGGTAGGACAACCCTCATTAACAATGTTTTCAAGTTCCCTATGACCTTTACCTTTTGAAACACAATTCAACATACTAAAAGGATTATATATTTCTTCACTCAAAACCTTGAATATTCAATAGATTTTAAAAAGAAAAATACATTTGAGGTTTTAAATAAGCTTTCTTCTTTTCACTTCCTATAGATCCTAAAATCTCCAAACACCTTCATAGTTTTACCCTATTTTGCGCACACCATGCACTTCTTGAAATCATCCAAAATTCCCCTAAGCATCCCCCACAAGAGAATATAACTTTACGTGAAGTAGAAGCTCAAAAGTCTTGTAAAAAGTAAAGAAGTCTAACTAAGTAAAGCTAGAAAATCAACACACTAATGTTAAATTTGAGGATGTTGGAATCATAATAGATTGTAGATCTAATCTAATTGATGATTATTAACTTTCTAGTTAATGAGCTTTGAGCTTCATTATTGTTAAATTGACATTAGAAATTGGATAGTTGTGACCCATGGTTATAGACACTAATTGCATAAAAAGAAAAGTAAGTATGATAAAATATTTTTCTATTGGAAAGTATGATAATAAGAAGTTTGTGCCTTCCAATGACATGAGGCCTCCTCTTATCATGATAAAGATTTGTTTATGAGAAATTTCATTAGTGGGTGTGGTGTTAAATTCACGTGCAACAAGGCACATGATTTCACACATGGTTATCTGACTACACATAATTGTTTAAAGGGAGATATGATTATGTTGAAGATATTCACAAATGTGAGTTCAACAAACTTGAAATGATTCCAATTTTTGCCGATGATGGGAAGTACAATGAGATCACCAATGTTCTTCATGTTCTAAAACTTAGATTTAGAACCTTCTATTTTTTAAAATAGCATTTAGTGTTCATTTTGTAGCTCAAAAATTATTCTTAATAACAAGGATGATGACATGTTCACACATCTTGAGAAGTGTAGAATGATCTTTTCCAAATTGGGGGAATAATTGATGATGTACATGTTATTATTAGTCACACAAGTGGAGCTATAAGTAGAGTTGCAAAGACCTAACTTTGGTATGAGATACTAAAACATATTAGTTTGCAAAGGATGAAAGATTTTTAGAGTATGAATTTATCTCTTGAAATTATTAAATCTAATTTGAACTACTTGTTAATGTGTGAAGATTGGCTCTAAATGGCAAACAAAGTAGAATAAAGTTCCCTACAACTAATGAAATACATGAGCTAAAAAAATACTTGGACTACTAATACATGTGTTGATCTTGTTGGACCTATGCTTTGGAGATTCGAAGTATAATCTCACTTTTATCAATGACAAGTCCAAGTACATAGTTGTATATTTTTCAAAGTTGAAATTTGAAGTGTTTCAAGAAAATTAATTTACAAGGCTACATGGCAAAAAAATTGATTATGACGAAGCTCAAGTCCAACTAAGGTTAGAGAATGGTGCGGAGTTGAATTCAAAAAATTTCAAGGGTTTTGCATAGAAAATGGCATATTAAAACAATTCATAATGTTTACATATCACAACATAACAGTGTAATTGAAAAAGAAAATCAAAACCTTGATGGAGTACTCTTTAAAATGCTTCATTCATAATTTTGGAGGGAAAAAAAAAATTTGGTTAGAGTTTTAGCTAATACTATTCAAGATCTTTAAAATCAAGTACTCCTACTAAAGCAACATGGAGGGGAAAACTCCTTGTGAAAGTTATGGTTTCAAAAGCTTGCTGAAATATAATCATTTCAAAGTTTTTGGGTGTGTCACATATGGATAGACACATTCCTAATGAGAAGAGGAAAAAATAGTTAGATAAAAAAAGTAACAAATTCATCTTCATTAGATATGATATTCATACCAAATGATACAACTATAAAATAATGAAAATATTTAAGGATTTGTCAGTAGAAATGTGGTTTTTTGTGGGATTGTAAAAAAGAAAATTATTGAAGTCCAACATTTACTTTTTAAATAGTATACATATTTTTAATATTTTACAACTACCCAAAAGGAGATCTTCACATGGTTGTTAGGATTACAAAATGAACATGAATCACCAAATATGGAAAGAAAACGAATGAATGAAAAGTCACAAGGCAATGAACAACCGACATCCCTTAATATATGTTTTGATGACCCTTATAGTTTCAGCCCTGATATGGATCTAATTAATGAAATGAAAAAAGGAAAAAAAATAATTGTTTCAACTTAGAAGGAATAACAAGTTGAAACAAAATAGTCATAATGTTCCTTTTAGTCTTTGTTAGTAGCTGGAGAAGAAGAATCAATATTATAAGAGGTTCTTTGAATGAAGGATCAAAGCACGTGAAAAAAAGTTATGATTTTTTAATACAATATTTTTATAAATGAAATAATTTAATTCTAGCTTGTAAAATTATGCATTGTAAGAGTTCCATTAAGATGCAAATGAACTTTTAAATGTAGATATAAAAGTGATAACCTTTAGTTAATAATCTTAATCTACACGTGTTTAGAATTTTAAAATTCTAGACATGCGTAGATTAATATTATTGGCTATAGGATATGGTCAAATCCAAAGTATTGATTCCAATGAAACATATGTTTTAATGAAAAAGGTGACAACCATTAGATTATTATTGGCATTGACGTCTATTTTCAATATGTAAGTACATTAAATGGATGTGAAAACAACATTTCTCAATGTAAAATTTGAAGAGACTATTTACATGGAGTAACCAAAATGATTTATTAACAAATTTATTAAATTTATCATGTATGAACTTCTTGTTGAGTTGTATCTATGGTTTGAAATGAACATTAAGAATGTGGAATGAACATATTGATGCTTATAGATGAGAATCCTTGGGTTCACAAAAAGTGAGAAAGATTATGGAGTATATATTTTAAGGAAAGGTAAATTTTTTATGTGGTTGGTTCTATTGTTGATAATTCATTTTTTGTGAACAATGAACCTAATTTGACCATACAAATAAAAAAAAATCTTTCATAGAAGTATGCAATGATAAATCTTGAAAAAACATATTTTGGATTTAATTACATTTAATTTACATTAATGAAAAGAAATATAATTGATCATATTTTTAAGGTCAATTAGTTCAAAACTATTGAATTTATGGGTGAAAGCACATTATGGGTGTTATCACTTTTTTCCAACAAAAATGATGCATAACAAATATCAGACTACATAGTAAACAAAAATCTTGATGACATTAGTAACCTTAAACATAAGAAAAAAAATTTAGAAGGTGCATGACAATATTATTTAACTCAAAATTCAATATGAATCAAATCTAATCTAGAAAAACATAGTCAAACATAGTTCCAATGGTCAGATGAAAAAGATTAGATAAATCAATGCACATATAATATATAACTTGTAATTTTCAACAACCATGAAACTTCATGTTTGTGATTCATGACACATTATTAAACCCAAAAAAATTGAAAAAATGGTGTAATGCCCAGGCATAAAATCTTTTCCTATTTCATATGGTAGTGGTTTTGTTTTGAAATGAAAATATTATTATGCATTTATTTCTCAAATATGAAAAAAACACATTTTTGAATGGACTTTCAACCAAAAACTTTAAACTTTGAAATGGTTTTAGATTCCATTTATGTAAGTCAATATTATTCACCACAAATGCATTTTGCCAAAAATTCCACCAACAACCTTAGTTTTGAAGTATATATGCAATTTTTCAAACCCTATGATCAATATTATTTTGTCACAAATATATTTTATACGTTCAAATTCTTCAATGTTTATTGGATTTTTAAAAAAATTTATTGTTTTATATCTAAAATTAATCAAATATATTTTTAAAAGCAAAAAAATCAAAGACGTGATGTCAATTCATTGCAAAAAAATCTACAAAAAGATTAATTATACATGTGACTTCAATTTGTGGGGGGGGGGCATACATAGTGTGCTTTCACCTTTATTAACAAAGAATTCAAAATGTATGATTCAAAGCTAATGAAAATAAGGTAGAAGCACCATAAATTGTGCAAATAAGTGTTGTGATTCAAATAGTGTCTAGTTTCATTGCACACTTTCTTTTTTTTGAAAGACAAGTTGCTTCAAAATTGCATCCAAGCGGAATCACTTTTTTTGGATTAAAAAAAATTAGTTATGAATTTTAAACGTCTATAATATGGTGACCCAATGTTGTCAATAGGCCATATTATGAAATGTGATTCAAGATTGTTAAATCTTCATATTGAACCCCTCATATGACCAACATGAGTTTTCAAAGCCAAGTTTGCAGGTGCCCAAACTTGAATTTAAAGCTTCATTAAATAAAAATGAATTGTATAAAAAATAGTAAATGATCTTTAAATGAATTACATTTAGATGTTAATTTGAGGAGGGAAAAACCATAAGTTGGGACCACACATGTTTGAAATAGCTTAAAATAAATCAATAACACTCTTTGTGGAATGCACTTATAGTAAGCTCAAAAAAACAAGCTAGTAAATTTTCAATTTTAATAAAAAACATAAGAATGATTACATGATTAGTCATGTTTGGAATTTTTTGCAACATCTTAGAACCATTTAGAAGAGAAACCCTAAATAATTGGAGGGCAAATTTAAGATTGGTTATCATAATTTCAAAATTTGACAAAAACCATCCATTAATGTGACAGAAGTTGTATTATATGTCAAGTTCTTATGCACCTTCAAGGAAAAATATATTATCTTTAAATGATATTTTGGGGTCTAGATTACTAAGAACATAATATCTTTGAATCACATGGTGGGGCCAATACCAACACACTAATGATAATCTAAAACTGTGATTCATTTGAAATCATAGTTTTACCAACAACATCACATGATTTTTAGGACCCATTTTAGCTACCAGTTCAAGGTATAGTAACAATTTGTAGTGCTTTTACCTTACCTTTTAAATTTGGTTGCAATAATATGGATATACAAGATGGAATTTCAAAGGAATAATCATAGTTAATATTGATATCAATAGATGTAGTTATAATTTGGAATATTTCTAATCAAAATGCAATTACTAAATCAATTGTTAACATAAAATATATGGCAACAACTGAAGCTACCAAGGACTTGTTTTATGGTTGAAACATCTACTTGAAGAAATGGGGATTCCATAGAAGAAAACAACAAAAAACATATTGTGATAATAAAGTTGTATTATTACATTATTGACAAAGAATCTTGGATTTTATGGAAAAACCAAACATATTGAAACCTTTTCTACCTTCCTGAACCCCCTCCTTACTCCCTCACTTCTTATTCCTCAAGAAAATCCAGCTAAACTCATTTGTTTTCTACCATTTCCATTTCCATTTGAATAATTTCTTGAGATGTCAAGGTGAAACCATGAATAAGGGGATAGTTTGGATTGTCACAGTTGTAAACTTTTTGGATTACATACAAATGTAAAATTTAAAGCCATATACAAAATTAACATTGTCAATTTTTTAATTATTCATGTTGTCATAGACTTTAATGGAAATCATCATACAAAATTTGGATGAATTCTAAGAAAATTATGGACTTGTAATGAATTTTTGAAATGAGAACACTACATTTATCACATAGAAAAAATAAAAACTGTGGATTCGAAAAATATGTCAAAGTAGTGTCAAAATAAATTTTTAAAAAAAAACATGATCAAATGAAAAATTTATTAATGAAGTGCATTTAAATTTTGTGTGTGTGTGTGTAATTTTCATTTTTTTAAAATGACATGATTGTTGTAAATTTTTATCTTTGAAAGTCCATTTCACATTAAAAATTTTAATCTTTTGCATGGATTTTTTGATCAATTACACTTTTGGGGATATTCATAGGTTGGTTCATTGATATTCATGATTAAAAGCATAGGGGATAGTTATAGGATTTATGGTTTGATAATTGTTAAAACTACAAAAAAAATCGATAGTGTTAAATTATGGACTCTCAAACACCATTTTTGAGCCACTTAACCATGCTTTCACCTATCATTGTCACTTCCCTTACTCTCCCATGATATTTTTTCCTTTAATCTAAGTCTAAACCTCCTAGAATTAGACTTGGAAAGCTCACATTTCCATGGTAGCTTTCCATGTCACTTGCTTGCTCATGATGTTACAAATTCCCATCAAAATTTCAAAATTATTATGCTCACAATTTGTGAATAATTTGGCCTTCAGAATGTCTTGAAAGACATTCAATGTGAAGCCATTGGCAACTTGGTTTGACAAAAAAATTAATCTACCTTTTTAGTTTAGGCCTATTAAAATATTCCTAAAAAAATCCCCTCTTGGGACATATTCCAAATATATAGAAAAAATGACATTTTGATGTAGTTTGAAAATACCCAACAATGGGTTTTGTAAATAACTTCCATAGTCATAGTTAGGTTATTTGTAGTACCCAAGTCATTTAACAACAAATAGCGACCCCTCAATTGATTCATCACACATGTTATAATCATAATAAGATTTAAATAGTGAGCATTACAACTTTTGTAATGGTACACACTTGGGCCTTATGAATTGTTTGTTATAAGATAAGTGTCAAGTTTGCTTTCCATACACAACATTATGGTTTGCTTAAATTCCAAAGTCTTCTCAAACATGATCATTTTGTTAGCAAATCATGGTTTTTGACTTCCAGTGTGGCATCACAATATCAATGCATGCCTTTTCCCGCTATTCTCCCCTTTCTTTGACTTTAAAAAATTCAAATAATTGTTTTTTGCAAACTAATTTGAACATTTTTCATACTTGAGTTAAACCTATAGAAACATTATTGTTTGTAGCATAATAAAATGTTTAAATTAACATCACATGCTCTAAGTGAGTACATTCATAAACCCATAAAAACTTTAAAAATTCGTAATCAATGGTGAAGTGTAGTGTTGTTTCCATAGTTAATGACAAGTTGTTGCCCTTCTTCATCCTTCACAAATGCAATCACAAGTTAACAATCAATCCAAATTGTTGCAACAAAAATTGAAGTTGCAAAGCCATGCAATTTCCAATTGTTTCATTCATTTCAAATAAAGCAACAATAACATTCATAGAGATCGAAGCCTCATTTATGTAGTTAATTACTAGACTAAATGTGTCCATGCTACCTTTAGAATCTTGCAACACGTTCAAGTTCATGTCCTTTGTGTTAAAAATACACCAAGAATTTCAATATTCCTAATCACATTTTCAACAATATGCACCTATTCTTTAACCAAAAATGCAAAGAGTAATGAACCTTAATTGCAAGGATAGAAAACATAGGTTGAAACAACAAAACCATGAAATCATGCATTGAAATAAAAAAGACAGATGTAGTGGAAAGGAAAACCAAGTGGAGGCTACTATAGAATGTGAAATTGGGTTGTTTCTTGATTATAAATTATCAATTACAAATAAACTTTGTAAGGTAAATAGGTGGAGGTTGGTGCAAAGTGTAGAATTCAATCATTGGATTGCTTGCATGAAATGCAACTAATGGACAATTGGCTTGAACTCTTGACTCATTGAACTTCATAAGCTACTTGCTCATAAAATACCTTGCACCCACATCATCATATCCCCAACACATTTATCAAAATTCTTTTAGCAAAACAATGCTTAAAGGTCAAGATTAGCTCACTTACTTTGTCATTGGATTTTATATGAACTTAGAGCAAAAGGAGGCCAACCTAAATGCCAAAAGTGACCAATTATATGTTGTTATAAAAAAGCTTAACAACGAGAGAAAATATGTCTACTTCATTGCTTCACCTTAAACCTCAAACAAAGGTCATATCTAGTCCCCTTACAACCATAATGAACAAGTATCGATGTCAAAGACCTATATTTCATAAAATTTGACCACAATGAAGTTAGTGTCCCAAGTGCTTTCCATTGGTTATGAATCTAGGGTTGAATAATGAAAGTTCAAAAACTTCTAGATATGATTTCATGTGTTTTTAATAGCTATGCATGTGGGCATCTAATCAAAATGATAGAAGTAATCAACCCAATTTAAACCCTTTAAAGGTGAAATCAAATTACAAAGTTATAAGCTACATAGTTATATTAAGAACATCTTCTCATGTTGTAGTAAAACAATGATTTGTAAAGAATATTTTGGATGAAATATTAAATAATGTGAAATGGAATTTAAACCTACTAATATGCAAAAGATAGGATACAATGATTTTCAAAAAGGTTAATAAATATAATAATTATTTGATTAGTCAATCATAGTGATGTACCCATGTATTATCATTTAAATGATATTTCAATTTATATTGTCCAATAATGTAATACCTCAAGGCATCTTCAACACTAATTATATTATTTGTAGAAACAATACATTCTCAAAAATATTTTTTTCATAAGAAAAAAATTATGAAGGAAAATATGAGATCTTCAAATTTAATCAATTATTTGATAAAAATGTGTTGAAGTTGTCCTTGTACTAAGATATTTCATGTTTATGGGTGAGAATAGGAAAATAATTATCATTTTATATTATACCTACACCTAACAATGGACACATTTTTATTGAATATTTATGTATTTCAAAATATGAAGTTTGACAATTGCAAATTTTCAAAATATTAACAATTGAAGAATAAGTATGCAAAGTACACCTTGTGTTGTGTATTTGTAATAGTAACTAAATGTTTGCAACAACTTTCACTTTTTCCCAAGTTGGGAGTTCAATTCTCAACAACAAATATCAATTTTTTTAATTTTAATTTTTTGGTTAGACCTTTTGCAAATTATTTTGTGTGGAACATTACAATATTGGACATGATATATATTGATAGAGGCCCAAATATGAGGTGTGGATGTATGTTTGACTTGTACACAACATAATGCAATAATCATACATACTTTGTTAACCATGTCTATATAAAAGACAAGGGTTATAATATTAGTGTACTAATGCATAGAGGATGGTGAATAGGCTTATGTGTAGGTGTGAAGAAAAGATGTTATGGTGAATGAAATTGCAGGATTGGGTGGTCTGAGTTTTTATTCTTAATTATCTCAAGTGAGCTGACAAGTGGGTAAATGTGTAACAAGGTTTGGTAAGGTTGTGAGAATTTCAGAGGACCAATAGAAATGGTAAAAAAAGACAATTATTTTCAATGTCTATTTTGATATGAGGAGTTTTGAAAGATGACATTTTGGCTTGTGATGAAACTTGAGATTAGTTATAGAGTTATGATATCTTGAAGGATTTTGGTTTCTTTTAGAGGATTCTTTTGAAGATTATATTTTTACATGGTAAAATATTTGAATTTCCATAATTCTTCTTTTGCCTTAAGATACTTTTGAATGTAGTAAATGGCAAGGCCACATTGTGACACACCCCTTGTTTCCATGCAAACCTTAATATGAGGAGATAGAAAGGAGGAAAAATCATCCACAATGATAATTCATCTATGCCTCTGATGCAGTCGTAGGTACTACTTACCTAGTACTCAGAAAGGGATGGATGATTTCCTTAAACCCTAAAATTAGACCACCCGGGGGGCTCTGCTCCAAGAAAATTTGCAAAGTTGCGGGTGCGATGACGGTAGGAGATCAGCTGCTGCAAATCTCTGATTCTCGAATGAAGAAGAAGCACCCACTTCGAGATTCGACGTCCTCTGTGCTTTTGTCGATGTGGGTGGGTGGCTGTGTACCCTTTGTTATTGTCTTTGTGCTGTTGTTTGACTATAAAGAGAGGGATGCAAAAACAGGTTGTGAAGCAAAGGATTGCAAATTGTAGAGTTGAAACGGTTTTTATGATTGTGTACCGCTACTACCGTATGGACCAAGTAAGGAGATTAATAGGTTTGTCAAATATTGTGGGAGAAGTCTCTTTCTTGTAGCACTTGCCTAAACCCTAAACCCTAGACTGATGCTTGAAAGCCGGAAACTGTAAACCCTAAGTCTTAAACCCTAGGCAAACTTTCCTCTGGCTCATTTTAGTACTAAGCTATGCACAAACCCCTGCTCTAGAAATTTAACAACATGCTATGGTGACAAAATAATCTCTACCTTTTTTTCTTTTTTTTTTCCCCAGGGTTTTGATAACAAGTTTTATGTGTTCAAATTACAAAATTTTCTACTGGGAAATTCAAGTTGTGGGTTTTTGTGGAGGATTTGGGCTTTGCAGCTGGCAAAAGATTGTATGGGTTTCTTTCTTGGGTTTAGGAAGGTGCTTGTGTAGAAGAAGAAGAAGAAGAAGAAGAAGAAGAATGGCAGTGCAGCTAGTTGGATGCTCAATGTCATGTTCCTGAACATTGGATGGATATGGCAAACACTAGCTTCTTGTTGCGGATTCATCAGAGGTGTCACAAAGGGTTGCCACTGCCAGATTTGCACAGGGATTTATTGCAAAGATGGTTTGGTGGGTGTGCAAGCTTCACACCACTCCAGCAGCATTCATTCATTTGTACAATTGGAAGGGAAGGGTGTGTTGATGATGATGACCAGAATAGTCATTTTGTTTACCAGGGAGACAGAAAAGGTCTGGTGCCACGAGCTAACTGCTTGAAGTTAGGTTGGGGATCGAAAACGGTGCAAGGTATTACAAGAGAAGGGCAGATGGCAACAAGCAGCTTTACAACATTTTCACACTATCTCAGTGCTGCTGCTGTTGGTGCTGTTCGGGATTCTGAGGATGAAGTTTTCTCAAGGGTATCTCAGGCAGCTGAGATGCAGGAGGACATGATGAACAAGAGTGGTACCCATATGAGACAGAGGAATCGTGCCCCTTCAAACATGATTGATTCTAGTCAATGTGAGTTCGTAAATGTTGTTGGTCCATATCTCTTGAAATTGTTTTTTTCTGAATTTTATTGTGGAGGTGTCTGGCCACTGGTCCCTCTATAAACTTGGAGTTAGGGTTCAGGGTTTTAGGGTTTAGGGTTTAGTAAGAGCTCAAAATAACAAGGTGGGTTGGTTTCTGAATGGGTGTTGAAGATAATGCAGGGCTTGTGAAGAAAATTATAACAGTGCTTGAGAACAGCAGCTGGGGACCCAAGACAGAGGAAGCACTAATGGAGTTGAATATAATGCTCTCACCACATCTTGTTGATGAGGTTTTACGGCGCCAGAAAGATGGTAAATCTGCATTTTCATTTTTCAAGTGGGTATTGAAGCAGCCATCATATATACATTCAGCAAGCACATGCAATCTCATGATTCACCAATTGTCAGGTGCTCGAGAGTTTGAGCTTATACCTTATGTGCTGGATGAACTGAAAAAAAAAGGTGGCAGTGTGAATTCAGCGTCTTTGCGTATTGCGCTTCTAAGCTATGGTAGAGCTAAAAAGCCCTTGGATGCACTTCATATGTTTTATCTTTCATGTCAACTTGGATGCCAGCCAAACACAAATCTCTTCAATCTTCTTTTGGAGCTACTATTCCAAGGAGGCTACTGCCATACAGCCTTCCGGATATACCGGCAAATGCACAGAAACAATTGTTCACCAAGTGCCTACACCTTCAGCTTGCTTATTCATGGATTCAGACATGCTAGGAGAGGGGGAATGGCAGCCATGCTCATGCAAGAAATGATGCATGCAGGCTTCACACCAAATGTTGTCACATACAATGCTGTGATTGACTGTCTTGGAAAGGTTGGGAGATTGGACCTAGCAAGGAAGCTCTTTGAGGACATGAAACAGACAGCGTTTCCCCCAAATCAAGTGACATACAACAGCCTGTTGAATGCTCTTGGAAAACAAGGGCTCTGGTCTGAAGCCTGTGAGCTCTTTGCAGAGATGAAGCAGACAGAATGCACGCCTGATGTTGTTACTTACAGCTGTCTAATCAACGGGCTTGGGAGGGCAGAGCAATTTGACAGGGCTGTCTGTGTGCTTGAGGAGATGCAGGAGAAGGGTTGCAGGCCAAATGCTGTAACCTATAACTCTCTCATCAATGGCCTTGGGAAGGCAGGTAAGCTTGATGAAGCATGCAAGCTTGTGGAAGACATGAAGAGTCAGGGGTGCACTCCAGACATGTTCACCTATAATTCTCTCATCAGCTCTCTTGGGAAGGTAGGAAAGACAGATTCTGCTTGGCAATTCTTTCAGGAGATGAGGAACAAAGGATGTGTTCCAGACAACTTTACATACAATTCCCTTATTTATGGCCTTGGCAAGGCTGGACAGGCACATAGAGCTTATGAGCTGTTACAGGAAATGGACGTGCATGGGTGTGCACCGGATGTGATGACCTACAGCTCCCTCATCAGTGGTTTGGGCAAGGCACGAGATGCCTCAAAAGCATACATGATTTTTGAGGAAATGAAGAGAAAAGGGCGTCAGCCTGATGTTGTTACATATGGTGCCCTGATTGATGCATTTGGCAAGGTGGGCCAAGTGGATAAAGCAAGGGAACTCCTTGATGAGATGAAAGAATATGGCCTGAAACCTGGGATCATCACGTACAATGGTCTCATTGCCAGTTATGGTAAGGAAGGGGACTTGATTGAGGCAAATCTGCTTCTTGAGGAAATGAGAGCAAATGGGTGTGCTCCAGATGTTGTGACATACAGCTGTCTCATTGATGCACTTGTCAAGGCTGCACGTTGGGATGAGGCAATTAAACTTGCAAAGGACATGGAGCTACAAGGGTGTGCCCCAGATGTGATAACATACAACTCCCTCATCAATGGCTTTGGGAAAGCTGGTCATGTGGACGATGCTTTCAGACTGTTTGAAAAAATGAAAGTGAAGGGATGCTCCCCAGATGTGGTCACATATAACTGTCTCATCAATGGCCTTGGAAGGGTGGCCAAATTGGAGGATGTGTCTAAGCTTCTTAAGGAAATGAAAGCAGAAGGCTGCCCTCCTGACACAATCACATACTCCTCTGTCATCTATATTCTTGGCAAGGGTGGTCAACCAAATGAAGCATGTCAGCTGTTTGTGGAAATGAGGGACAAGGGCTGCACACCTGATGTTCAAACATACAATGTATATCTCAGTTGCCTCGGCCATATAGGTCATTATGCTGAGGCTCGTAAGATCCATAAAGAAATGGAAGAGAAGGGGGTTGTGCCAGATATAGCAACCTACAATTCCCTTCTTTTGGGCCTTGGGAATGCCATAGAACTGGATGAAGCATGTGAGCTTCTGCATGAGATGATTGAGCGAGGCTGTGTTTCTAACTCTTTCAAGTTTGACAACTTCATCGAATCACTAACGTATGCAGGCAAAATTGACAGAGCCTGCCAGTTGTTTGATATCATGAAAAAGAAGGGTTGTATACCTGATCAGAACTCTTACACTGCACTTATTGATGGCCTTGGTAGCATGGGCAGAATAACAGATGCTTGCAATACATTTGAAGAGATGAAGGAGGAGGGTAGAGATCCAGATGCTGTCACATATACTAGTCTGATCAATGCCCTTGGGAAGGTTGGCCAATTGGATGCAGCTTTTGAACTCTTTGAAGAGATGGGTGAAAGGGGGTTGAAACTCCGGCCTCGCACTTACAGCCGATTGGTCAAAAAGCTCCAGGAGTGGGGTGGTTATAAGTAGAGCTTTGGGTTATTTTGAGAGCCCAAGTTGACACAAGCTCAGGAGAGAATCCTCTAGCATTTGACCTCATGCATGCTGTGCCATTTTGAGGTGAGCCATGCTGAATCTTGGTAGTAGACTCAACTACCTTGCTCAGGTCACAAAGGTGGAGCTTTGAGGTGAATAGAGATTATAGCCAGACGGGATGGCTGGTGCTTGACTGTGTGCTTGAAGGAAACGGCAACAAGAGTTTCACTGGAATTTGTGTGTTGGGTTGTTTGCCTTCTTATACCAGTTGCTGCTTGATGATGCAATGAGCAGAATAATTCCAATGCTGTATGATTCTAGTGTCACCTAAAGCATTTGAGCATCAAAGTCAAGGTGTGATCAACATTGAAAATGAGCAGACAACAGACTACCTGGGAGTGCCATTTTCATACACAATCAATCAAACCCAGTGGGAGAAGTTCTTAAGGGGTAAGATGCCTCCTTTTTCTCTTCTCTTCACCATTGTGCTGACACTCATACACCTGCTATGGCAACAGTTTTTAATGTTGCAAGTTGGAGGCTTGATATTGAGGGCATTACATTGGAAGGCTAATTTTTTCATAGTTAACAAGCAGACTTTTACCATCTGCAACTACTGTTCCAGATGGTGTATATATAACCATTCATCTGGGTTTGGTGGTGAATTGGAGTATGTGTGAACTAAATGTGCATCATGCCAAGCTAGGCTTTATTGCAAAACGACAGCTTATGTCAAGGATTTCATTTGGAAAAATCTCCATTTGAAAACTGAATTTGATCACAGTTCTCATGCTCTATGATGAAAGAGGATCAAAGGTCTCATAATTTAGTTTTGAGAAAAAAGTCAGCTAATCTTGCATTCATTTACTAGCAAAAGTGGCAATCATCCATGGTAAGATTTTAGCTGAATTTGGCTATGGATGAAATATGAAATTTGGCTACCTACTTTAACCACAAATAGAAATTGTAGAAATTGGAAAAAATTCCAACTTTTAAGAAATTCTGGTGTTTGAAAGTGCCAAAATTGACTTCATCTTTGCATTTTTGATTTTTCTTTTGGTTGAAAAATTTGCAAGAAAAAAAAGGGTTGATCAAGATATGCTTTCCAATATGACTTCAACACTAGAGCTTACTTCAATAACAATGGTATGAACTTGTGTGTGCATGTGCCTGTCTGTATTTGGAAAAGAAAGTACTTACAATCTTTTGACAAAGAAATAGAGAACAATTTGGGGCGAAAAATTACCTTTGTGAGTGGATGTACTATAAGATTGCAAACCACTGGCAGAAAATTTCTAGTGTATTTGAGGGCATCGTACCAATCAGAACTCCTCCACAAATGGTGTGTGTTGAAAGGTGGAATGGTTGTTCTGATGGGAATTTCCATTTTTTCCCTTTTGTTTCCCCTGATACCCAATGCACTAATCTCTAATAATATTTTCTATGGTTTTTCTTTCTCCTGCCAATGCTTCACATTGGTCGATACCATCACAGTGGGGTGTTACCAAAATAAGCGTCCCTTGACAGCTCCTTAGGCAGACCCTTGTTTCAGGAACTCATCAGGCATTACCCTACTATTTGCTATCTACCCAAAAAGCTACTGTCACTTCTCTAGCACCTTAAAGTACTCAGCTAGAATTTTTTGTGTAAATGAAGAGAACACATTAAATCCAGGAATATAGCTTGCCTGAAAAGATGAAGCAGTTAGCACCTACTTCGTAGGCGTAAGGTGCCTGCAAGGTCACCTGCAAAGTAGGTGGAAGCTGCCAATTCAGCTAGAATTTTTTGTGTAAATGAAGGGAACACATTAAATCCAGGAATATAGCTTCCCTGAAAAGATGAAGCAGTTAGCACCTACTTCGTAGGCGTAAGGTGCCTGCAAGGTCACCTGCAAAGTAGGTGGAAGCTGCCAATTTCTTGCCTCTTACTTTATGCTAGGTAAGGCCCTTCTGTCAGGACATTACACCCTACGAGCTGAGGCCAGAGTTGCCCTCACATAAAAACACTACCAGAAGTTTTTTAGTGTATCGAAGGGCCCTGTTATCAAGCTGAATTTGTCCTCTGCAAGCAACTAAGCATTCAAAAAATGAAATGCCCAGACTACATTGCATTTCACTTTTTGAAATGCCCACCTCTTTTTTCCTTTTCTCCATTGTATCCAACCAGGTATAATGGAAAAAAGCAATGCTGAAGCTTTCCCTTTGTGTGAGATGTTCCTGAAATAAGCACCGTTGGCTCTTACCTTAGGCAGGCACTTATTTCAGGAATGCTCCACTCCTCTCTCTTCTTAGTCTATCCAAAACCCTTAAAAGATTATATGAGGTTTCTTCTGAAAGAAGTAGCTGGCTTGTATCAAAAGATCCTAATGCAGAAAGCAATAGTACAAATTGAAATGGCTTAGAACAGGTCCACCCAAACTCCATATGTGGGCCTCACAAATCAGATCTGGCTCTGGTTTGGTTCTTACCCACCAAACTGGAACCAGTGATTCTTACCTGCTAAAATAGGTACCCACCCAACATTGGTTTGGACCTCTGAAACTGCACAAGATACATGGCCCTCCAAAAGGACCAAGAAAACTAATATGATTAGCTTAGATTGGGTGGTCATGATGATTGGCCCATGTGGTAACGCTGAACTAACTCCTCATTCTACACTATGTCGTATATCATGTTTATGGGAGGGGATTGAGAAATAACTCGTAGACTATTTGGATCTGATTTTTGAAATTGGAACAAGAATTGGAACCTGATTTTATTCTTTTTCAAGAACTGGAGCCAGAATTGGGATCCCCCATTCCATTTCTGCGTCAAACGAGAATCAGAACTGGGATTTTTGGAAAAAAAAAAACAGTGACTAGACCCAAGGATTAATCAGAAATTAACCAACAGTTAACCATGGGTTCCTGTTTGGGTTAGTAAGAACAAAACTGCAACTGGGTCTGATTTTCTGAACTAGAATCAAAACCTTCTTTTTTTAAGAATGGGACCTGGAATTGGATTCTTGGCTCCAATTATGTGCGGAACCGGAACCCAGGTAGTTCAATTTTTTTAACTAAAGAACCAGATACTAGCACATACACAGATTCACATTATTTAAACCTAAACTTCATCCTAATTGTTATTAGGCCATTATATTGCTGCCAGTAGAACTACTTATAGGGGTCAAACATGCTTTGCTACAATTTATTCTTCTTTCAGGTTCATTACAAACTATTCCATCAAGAAAGTTCAAAAGAACAAGGATTGCATTGGTTTAGGAAAAGTGAGAATATTGTAACAACACATAGGTGCATTCACATTCAGATTTTGGACTTACGGGTCCCCACACACACACACACAACAACAATCTGCCCCACCCCCACAAACTATATATCTCAAGTATATCTATCCATTGCGTGACTCTATCCAATGGGGAGTATATCCCCTCTCCTTATGACGTGCAAGAATATCATACACCAAGACCCAGAAACAAGTGGCTTGTTAAGTGAAGAAAGCATATACCAAACAGACCGATCAGGTGGGCAAACAAAGCAGCAGTACACGACATCTAATAGTAAACAAATAATTCATTTTCTGAGTGTGTTAAAAACAAATATTTATTTTCTGTGAGTGTGGAGTTGTTGGGTGACACCAACAGAAGAAAGCATATACTTTATATCCTAGGGTCAGTTTTGTGATTAAATAATCTTTAAAATAGTGAAACAGATTTTCATGAAAATAATTATTATCATAATTATTACAGGCTAAAATCTGAATAATTTCACTCCTCATATGAAAATATCATAGAAGATCATGCAAAATAAAATTTATATAATCTAACTAAATTTTGACAAAAATTAATTATTCATTTTGTCCCTTAGGCTGTATATTGATGGAAAACATGGTGCCAAATTTTGTCTACATTCTCAGGGAGAAGAGCATATCAACCGGAAAGCATCAAGCATAATGTTAAGAAGGGGGCCATACCGATGGGGGAAAGCATAATGCCAAACAGTGGTCATCATGTGGGCACCCAATTTGGAGAAAACATGATGCCAAACAGTCCAATCAAGTGGGCACCCAACTTGGATACGCAACTGCAGTTGCCCTGCCTTTCCCCCCCCCCCCCCCCCCC
>Ga0209611_10004889_pt1 | contig 22728 bp, 15 predicted proteins | sample S1TSphgellanicum_3_FD_187693 | JGI IMG/M metagenome (GOLD analysis project Ga0209611, IMG submission 187693) | Host-associated microbial communities from peat moss isolated from Minnesota, USA - S1T2_Fc - Sphagnum magellanicum MG (SPAdes) (version 2) | ecosystem: Host-associated > Plants > Peat... | reverse complement strand
TTTTACCCAACTTTTCATGCGCAATTTGTTTTTGTCTTTGGCATAGTTGCAAAAATTAAATCATCCATAAAAAAAAATTGTCTTTAAAAAATATTGAAGTCATATTTTAGAAACCTAGTTTGATGTGCGAAAATAATTCATTTGTAGAACTTGATTAAGAACTTCTCAATGAGTTTCAATTTCCATTTTAAAAATTAATAATTCAAGGTCAAAGTATTTTTACAAAGCTTCATTATTCTAAAGTTTCCCTTTCCTTAAATTTCCATTGTACATATCATTACAAACTCATTGCTATTTTATTTTATTTTATTTTATTTAAAATTTTAAGAGAATCTTTGGATTTCAGTTTTGATTATTTTTCCCAAAAAAAACAAATTGGAGGTTCTTTGGGTGTGGGTTTGAGCTTGGTTCTTCCCATTTTTAAAAACCTTGCAATTATTGGTCCAAACAGAATTTTTTTTTCAAAGTGAAGAAACTCCGGGGCCCAATTCAATAACCAAGTTCGGTTCCATGTTGTGGACATTAAACATTTCTTTATTTATTTACTCATCACAAACTTTGTCCTTTCCATGTATCTATTATGCTTTTATAACATTTTAACAATGTGTTCAACATTAAATATTAATCAAATATTGATAAATTATTAACATAATATGGTTACGACATTGTAATACAATGTTTGATTTTCATAATATGTTACAATGCAATCAACCATCACATCAATGATTATATCAATACTTAATTAACACTTAATTTTTAAACATATTATTATAATGTTGTAAAAACACTAAACCTTGTAAGGGGCAAGTTTGTGATGGGCTATATTTATTTATTTATTTATTTATTATTATTGTTGTGTCCATGATTGTGTAATGATACAAGATTATGGGACCCAAATTGTGATTCTTTTTTGTAGACTTTACCAAGTTGCTTTTGTATCGTTGTTGATCATGTCATGATATTATGCTTTACGACGACTCACAAACCCGCCCACTTGGGTTGGTCAAATGACAATTCTCGCCTTTTGAGACGCTAGATTTTCATGCAACTTAAACTATGGGCCTCTCCAAGCATCTGCTTTCTCGTTTTGCTTATGTTAAACGTTATGTGTAAAAGTATGCCCTATTTTGGGCACTAGTTTTGGCCATCGATTTTTAACTTTAGTTGCCCATTTTATGCTTAATTGGACATTATTAATTAAGCTTATGTAACAATTAATAATTATTATTATTAATTAACAATTATTCATAAAGTTAGTCGAAGTAAGCGTCAAATAGCATCAAAGTGAATATCTATCAAAATTTGAAAACTACAAAAAAATTAAAATGGTTGTGTGCAATGAATGATAAAAAAAAAGAAAAAGAATTCCAACTTTCTTTCTCATGTTGTTGCTTCCTTCATGGGCTTGCATCTCAAGAGAGATTTAGCATTAAATGGAAACAAGTTTTTAGAACCTGTCTAAATCTTTTTTTACACTAGTTTTAAAAGTGCTAGGGTTTACGTTAAACCCTAAACCCTACCAAACTAAAATCAAAGTCCAAAAATGATGAAATTTTTTAAATTTTTTTTGAAATTTGATGAGTTTTTCTTTAAAAAGAATATTTCAATAGAACACTCCCCTTTTTTTCCCCCCCTTTTTTTTTTTGTTTGCATTTTGACAAATTTGTACCCAAGAAAATCATTACTAAGGTACATTTCATTGTCAAAGATATAAAGGCACCACATAGAGGAAGGCCTATGTTAGAGTATGGGGGCACTTTGTCTTGTTAAGAGTAACACTAGAAACAAAACTCTTTTTTGGAGCACAAAAGCAATTTTTATTCCCAATTTTTTAGTTGAGTTGAAATCTTCGTCACTCTTGTCATTTGTGCCCAATTTGCAAGAGAATTTATAAATAATTTAATTTTGTTGGTTAGCTTTGAAGAGACAAAAACTAAATTAAAATGAATTATAAATAAAGATCAAATAATATGCCAGTTTTCACATGTGCAAAGAAATTGGGCTTTGAATCTAAACAATTGCACAAAATTGATTATTTTACCCAAAAAAATGAGTTTTTTTTGTCAAAGCAATTGTCCAAACACAAGTCAATAGTTTCAACACAAAATTTGATTCTGACTACAAAAAAATTGAAAATATATATTTAATAGCGGGTGTGTCACAAGGGGTGTGGCCTTGCCATTTACATTAAAAAGTATCTTAAGGCAAAAGAAGAATTATGGAAACTCAAATATTTCACCATGCAAAAATATACCTAATCTTCAAAAGAATCCTCTAAAAGAAACCAAAATCCTTCAAGATATTATAACTCTGGAACTAATCTCAAGTTTCAACACAAGCCAAAATATCATCTTTCAAAAATCCTCATATAAAAATAGACCTATTATTTATTACCTAGGGGCCAAAATCCATTAAGCTACTATACTCTAGAATGAATCCAAACACAATATCCTTGCCTACCGAGGCAAGGCCAATAAAATAAATCCAGTTCTATATTAGCAGCTACCAATCTACCCAATCTGCAAATTTTCCATTTCACTCAAAACCCGATTCTCACAATCCATCAATGTGTGTGAGACTCCATCACAGTCCAACAATAGTTTGAGATCAGTTCAAATGAACGCATAGACATTGCAGTTCATCAAAGTTTGAAATCTATTTGAACACCAGATCACTTCCGCCTCTCTTTCTTTACTCGTATAAAAACCCAAGCACAAGGTCTTGAACTGTGTTAACTTTCCATATGAAAAGCATTTTGAGTTATGGTTAGCAGTTTCCTTTGACATAGTTGTTATTTTTGCAATCAGCACAAAAACCCATAAAAGAAAAACCTTTTTTCTGTTAAAGATAGTATCATATAGTGCATGAACTAGGAAAGAACTATGATGTTTCTTGTCAAAACATATGAGCTTGAAGAGAAATGGAGATCAATATGTCCATATACTGGTACATACTCAGGTCTGCTCTGCAACATAGTTAGTTATGTGCTGCTGATGCTGCAAACTGATTGAAACAATTTCAATATGAGTTTTGGTCTTTCTCATACCTCAGATGATTGTTTAGGATGGTCTTCAAGATCTGTTGTGATGAAATCTCCTTGTGCTCTCCTCAATAACAAATGTCGAGACAATTCTTGCAATCGCTTGAAAACATATGTGCTGGATTGCTTCTCACTGCGTTTGCATAAAACCAAATCATCTCAGTTGGTGGTGCACAATTTCATATCCTTGAAGAACACTGTATCTAGAAGGAATACAGAAAATTGCCATCACCAAAAGTATAACGTGTCCCCATTGAAGACCTAAGAGCAAGGGTAAGTGCAAGCTTCACAAACATGTTCATGGCTTTTCATATATAGGTTATGTACTCCAAATCCCTTCAAAGTTTCATCAGTAAGTTACATCAGCCCAGCTCACATCTTTGGCAGTTTGCAAACACCCTGATGCACTATTGCAACAATAACAAAAGCATAACTTCACTATGAAATGTTCAACGTGAATTTATGCTCTAACACCATGAATCTTACAGTCTTGTTATGAAGCCAATAAGAACACCTTGAATCTTATTTGTGTTGTTAAAATATACTGAAAGAGACCTATATGAAAATTGGGCACACACGTATAAAGCAGATGGATTCTTGACTTGTAGAATTGTTTGAAATTTTGAAGAGAAAAATGTCCCAAATTGTTTGTGCATTCAGTGGGACAAGTTGGAGGGGCAATTCATGTTTAATCTACTCTCTGAATATCAGAATCAGGAAAGCTCTTTTTAAGTCAAGTCCCTGAACTGAAACCCTAGTGTTTAGGCAGCAATAAGTCATTGTTTTTCTTCTTACACAGTCAAATATGCTTACGGTCATCTTGTTTGTTAAGCATGGTTGTCCATCTTTGAAAAGACTTCACATTCCACAGTCTTAACCATTCTTGAGATGAAAACCTCCATGTGAAATCACCTGAAATTTCAAACTCAAATTGAATACAGAGATTACACACATCACTTTTGTACTCAGCCAAAGGCAACCCTGCTCCAGTTATTGCAGACTGAGTGCACAAGTCCAAACTGGACATACAGAAGTTAAATATCTTTTTGGGAAAGTTCTGCAAACCTCTTGATATAGGTTAATAAGGTCAAGGAGTTTTCCATTGAGAATACCTTCACAGAAATTTTCTGAACCAGATGGATGGACAAAGGTGCCCATGCCCTCTTGAGACCACAAACTGCATCACATCCTTCAAGAACTCAACCTGTCATCCTCGCAATATTTTCAGTTAATTTCAAGTAAAATACTAAGAAGATATTAGATGACAGAGTAGTTATGACTATTTGTCAGTGCAAATCTTCATGTTAGATTCTGAAATACCTGCTAATTCTGATGTTGGTTAGTGCCAAATCTGCATGCTCTGTCTTGATACTTGATAGCTGTGATCATATACCCATGACCAGCCCTCAATTCTCCACCACTACTTTAGTGTTTCCTGACAATGGCAAGGTGTCTTTCAGCACACCAACAATCAAATCAAGCCAGTATAGAGTAAGATTGAACCTCTGAGCACACTTTGATCTGTGGGGGGTAATAACCATTTGGCTTGATGAGAAGTAGAGTGGAAATTGGCACCATATTGCAGCACCTTTGGTAGCTTGGTTGTTGTTCATACTGGACCCAGTCACAGGGATTAGGTTTCAGTCCGCCTGCATCTTGCCTCTGGCATCCCTTATTCTGCCCTGCCCCATCTTGATCTGTCAAGCTTCAATGACCAGCCTGCATGGGCTCCAGCCATTATAGCCCCTGCAAAGGGCATGAGCATTTGCCATATTCTACATGGTATGGGCTTGAGTGTGGCTGCAAGAAGCATAAAATCTGCTTCTTTGGTGAGGTTGATACAGAATTCTCAGGATTCTGACCTGTGGAGTTGGAATAAGAATTAAACAATGACCTTTCAGAGAAAACAAAAGCATATAATGAAAAGATCAGCCCAACGAGTGATGTGCCTCAGAGCAACAAGAATGGCATCATGTTGTGAGTGAGTGTGTAAATAATTTGTACCTTCTGTGGCTGTGTGGATGTTTCACCGACTCCTGGGTTTTGCAGCTTGCCACTTGATTCACTTTCTTGTCAAGGTCTTCATTGGTCATGCTGTCATTGGTACCATCAGAGGAGAGGAGCCTGATGCCCTTCCTGCTTGCTGCTGGAGGTGATAAGCAAGATGGCATCAGCAAGGGACTAGAGAAGCCATCATAGGGCCAGCAAATGGGTCCACCCACCTCTTCCCAAATGCAATTTAGTGAGGGGAGATGGAGTGCATCTTTCTTCACCTGACTCCAGCATCGCAGTCAAACACCTCTGGCCTGCAATGATGTTGCAAAGATTCAGAAAGAGTCTCATCAGTTGCAAACTTTTGTTCAAGTCCGCACATCCTTTCTGTTGCAGCTTTGAAGAAGCAAAAAACAAAGTTTGCCTAACTGTGGAAAGTAACCAGAATCCAAAGCAGGAGCTCTCTCCAGTGGATAGTGTACTTCATCATCATACCCAAAAACAAAAAAAAAGCCTCCTACAATCCCCCTTCTTGCTCTGCCTACTGCAACAGGACAATTGGTACAAATACAGCAGGAATTTAGGGTTGCAAGATCTCCAATTGCAAACCCTAGCTCCTGCTTTGATGGATCATTTTTTCTTCAAACACAAACCCAAAAACAAAAACAAAAACAAAAAACAGAAGCTGCTGTTCTTATAAGTTTGTAGGGATACAAAACTACTTGGATCGCTTCAGCTCAGATCTTTTCGAAAGCGATGGCATGGCAGCAAATTCCGCCTCAGGTTTGTGCTGCTTGGTCTTTTTCCCTAAAGTTTGGAAACGGAAAGAAGTGACGCGCACGAAGCCTTGCCTTGTGCATGGGACTTCTTCTTGTTTTCTTCTTGTTATGATCTTGATGATGCGATGCGATGGTGTGAGGAAGAAATGAAGAGTGACTTGAGGAGATTGGGGTTAGAGGAACGAGTAAGGTGGCTGTGGAATCTAACATAAGAGAGAAGAGAAGGGTCACAGAGAGAGTCTGTTTCTTTATTATTGGAAGTTTATGATGAAGAAGAAGATGAAGCAGGAGATGTTGTTTTATGGGATGTGATTGATGCAGGAACCTGGTGGAGTTGGAGGTGGATATGATCCTCGATTTGGGCAACAAACTGGTGGAGTCCCAGCAGCAGCAGGTGTAAACAACCCCTTCAATGATGTCCTCTATGGTGCAAGCTCTGGCATTCTTGGAACATATCTTGGCAATAGCAAAGAATATGTTCAAAGCAATGTAATGTTCCAACTGTTATCCCCATCCCAGTTTTACAACATACACTCTGTTTGCTTTTATTGATTTTCTTTCAAAGGATAAAGAGCAATTGCATTGGCAAAGTCTCCTTCCTTGTGCATTCATGCCACCACCCTGCACCACCTATCACACTAATCACTGAATTTTGTACTGGTGGCAATTATGGAATTTCATAGTGGCAATTTGCATTCAGAACACAAGTAATCTGCTTTCTTTCTTGGTCATGAAATGTGGTGTGCAGTGGAACTATGTACATGCTACTGACATATATGTTTTGGCAATCGAGATCTGCAGCTAGGTAACCTGATTTGGTTTTTTACTTCTGGAAATACTAGGGTTTTGATCAGGGTTCTGGTTAGGGTTCTGATTTGAGCTGTTATTTCTCAGTTATCTTATAGATTAAGTCTGTTTTGTCATCTTTGGAGAACTGAACTGATGTCAGTGGGGATTGAGTTTGGATGTATATAGGTAAGCAGATATTTTGCAACTCATGATGTGCAATATTATTTCCAAGTGAACGACCAATATGTCAAGAACAAGCTCAAAGTGGTGCTCTTTCCATTTCTTCATAAGGTTTACTTCCTTTTACTGATAATCTCTGCTGTTTAATATGTGCCCATGAAGCAGAATCTATCAAATCTGAGGTGTATTTGTAAGAAGATGTGGCATGTCCATGTTCATGATTTTCAAGTCCTCATATAACGTCAGGCTTTGCAGGGCCATTGGACACGAATAGCAGAGCAGGTAGCTGGGGGCCTGAAATATAAGCCACCTCGCCATGATATTAATGCTCCAGACCTTTACCTGCCACTTATGGCCTTCAGCACCTATGTTGTTCTCTGTGGCCTTACTCTGGGAATTGCTGGCAAGTAAGTACTTGCAGAGTACCTTCATCTTTATGCTATTTGGTTTGCAATCTTTTGAAGAAAATTTTTGCATGGTGTTTGGTACTCCTCTTAAAACCAAGCTTTTGGGTATGCTTTCACTTCAAATTCTTGATGATTGGTTGAAGCTGAACTTTACACCCTTTGGTTTGGGTTATATTCAATGACGTGACAGGTTCACACCTGATGTGATGGGTGCGCTCTTTACAAAGGCTGTGCTCGGATGGGCAGTGGAAACCATTCTGCTGAAATCATCACTATTTGCTTTAGGGAGCAGTGGTGCTCCACTCCTTGATCTGGTTGCCTATGGGGGCTATTCCTTTATAGGGGTTTCTGTTTCAGTTTTAGCTTCCATGTTATGGAGCTATGCCTACTACATCACATTGCCTTGGACTAGTTTGTGCATGGCAAATTTCCTGGTGAGGACAATGAAGAGATTGTTGTTTGCGGAAGCTAGGAGCTATGATCGAGATTCCACCCGACATCACTATCTTCTTCTCCTCATGGGGGTTGCCCAATTTCCCTTGTTTTATTGGCTAGTGCGTGTGAGGTAGGCAGAAGTGTGGAGCTGCACATATGTATCACATAATTTTTGTACAAATTTGCTTAAGAATTGTTACCTTGGGGGAGAATATCAATTAGATCACTGGGGACTCCCAAGTATATGCACCTGCAACACTCATCATATTGTAACAGGAGACCACAGTTTTGAAACTACTTTTTTCAGTATTTTATTCTGTGCATGCTGTTCTTGAGATTCTTGGACTGATTTAGGTTCACAAGCATCTGGACGCAGTGAGTAATAGCAAAGGGTTTTGCCAGAGGTATTTTTACGGATATTTGCAATGTGCCAGGTGCAGCAGATCAAGAACATGCTGCATGACAAAACAAAAATCAATGAGCCAAAGGGTGTTCATTATCTATCACACCAGAGCAACCCACCTTCAACCTGAAAGGTAATCAGTAATCAACTTCTCACAGTTGTTAAAGTCCACTTGTTGAATTGCCACAACAGAATATGCTGCAGAATTAGGCACAAATGATACAGGTCTGCTGTAGTCCAAATTCTTGCCTTCTCTGACTCACCTTCTTCACCCCAGAAATTAGATTTTGACCCAATTGAGTCCATTACAACAATGTCTATCAGGTGTCAGATAGAATAGGCATGTCTTATGTCCATCTTTCACTGTTGTTTATTTGCATATGGAGACACAATTAGCTTCTTGCTGCGTCCTTAGCCTTTCATGTATGCTACATGCAAATGAACTTTTGGGGCCTTTTTCAGCTCTAAATGTTGGTTATCCACAAAGTGAGTGAATTTCACTAAAATTAGGTGAAACTTACAAGGTTCATGCAACAACCTTGAAAAGGGCAATGGTGGTAAAGGAACTTCCAAGCATTGATAGCTTAAGAAAGAAAAACTCACATCGTAACTTGTATTGTGACAAGTGAAGACTTAAGGCCTTATAGGAGGCTTCATCTTCAAGCGCTAACTAGTATTTAGATGCCCATGAATCAAAGTACAATTGGGTGAGGAGACCAATTGTAGTTCATTAGACCATGGCAATAGTGGTTTAAAGCATGGGAAAGAACATGGTCAACTAAATAGAAAAGCATGTGAGAAAGAAGATGTAAGTTTTTTTGACACACCATGTGGATTTGATTCAACATGTTTGTTTCAATCATGTAGCTTAACTCCCTTGTCTTGGATTTGGGTTTTTTTTACTTTAGGGATTGTGATTTTTAGATGCCCATACAATGTCAACTACAAATGACCACTTACTTTGTGAACATTTGCATAAGTTTGAATTTTTGTTTTCATGTATCCATGCCACAAATTTGTACAAGGTTCTTTTTCTCCTTGTAACATGCTCTCACTCTCTCTTTTTTAGATGGCATCAACATCTCTAATGGCCAACAACATAGGACAATTTTGTGTATCAAATCAAACCACTCGGTGAATGTTAGCTACAATTTTATGCCCATCTATGCTAAACAAAATAGAGGCAATTCCACATTGGATGTAATGTCTAGCTTGAGCTTTTAGGAGGCTAGTTTAGATCACATACATGTGCCCGTTTTGGGTGCCACTCTTTGCAGAAATAATAACCTAGTAGACTACATTTGAATTGATTTTTTCCATTTTAAATTCATTTAGGTTTATAATATTGTTAAGTTTTGGTTGAATTTCCCAATTTTTCATGTCTTGGCATTTTTCTTGAAACTACAAAACAATCAATTGGTGTATTTGTGATTTTGAATGTGATTTTCTTCAATGCACAAGTTGTTTTTTTGGGCAATATGTTTCATGCTCACAAGGTTAGTATAACTTGGGTTTAGTGTACATGTATCCATATTGAGTGAAAGCTAGCAATTCTTGGGAAAGGAGAGCAAGTTGGCCTGTTTGAGTTTCTCCTTATGTTTTGAGACTCTTTTCTTGCTCAACTTAAATTTTTATCATTAAGATTTGTGCACTTTAAACTCTTTAGGTGTACAACTTAGGATGAGAAGGATCTAGTCTTGTGTTTAATCTTGTTTTTAAGATATTCTTTCATCAAATTGTTTTGGATCATTCATTTAAATTGAAGGGCCAACAAATTGACCCTGTGCATGTGTGGATTTGAATTGATCCAAACATCTTTGAACCACATTTTGTTTTCATTGTAATTTGCCCATGAACTAGACACAAGTTTTTGGTCAACTCAACTTCCCATTTTCCCTTTGTTGTAGTTTGTTCCATGCTTTAACTACAACTTGGTATTGTTGTTCTCATTTTTATTGTTAATTATGACACCTCCTTCCATTTTTGTAACTTCATTGCACTACAATTTTTATGAGCTTTATGCATACAAAAGTAACTTGCCCCAATGGTATGAAAAGGAACTTTCAAAATGCATTAGAATGAAATTTGATTAAACTATTGAAAGGTCAAAGATGCTTCGATGGTTAAATAGTTGGAATGTGAGTTACTAAAATTACAAACAAGATTTGTTTACCAATCCAATGAATATCCATCACTGCCATATGCCCTAAAAAAGTTTGGGGACTTAGACTTTGTTGTGAATAGCTTTCTTCGTGCTGAAAAAACAAGCAGGTAAAACATGAAACAAACCAAAAACCATGTCAAATCATGTTCAAAACTATATATATATGCCTATGCGGTGCCCCTTTAATGGCATGTTAATCATGGCAAGTTGTGCTTTATGAGTAATATGGATATTGAGATATCTAAATTGAACCATTGGATCTTTTGATTTTGAGTTTTGATATGAACAAAGGACCTTAAAAGTTGAACAGGTTTTTGCTCAAACGTTATTAGTTTCACAAAGGGGCCCTTGATTTTCATAATATACAAACTCTTTGATGTTGAATTTTTTTATAATAATAGGGGGTTATTAGACACACATAAAAAACACTCAAAATAGAAGGAATCTATAATTGGATGTTTTTCCAAAAACAATTGAAACTTGAAGTCTATTTAATGTTCATGAATCTTTTATGACATGTAATGTGATGCAATGTAAATGGTGTCTGAAACAAAAATTTTAGCTTATAATACAAAATAATAAACCTCAAAATATTTAACATGTTTTGACATGATTTGAAATTGTTATCATTTTTCGAAACGAAACATACAAATCTAGTGCAAAATCTTACATTATCAAAAAATCATATTTATTTGAAAATGACTAATAAAAAACATGTGATATATTGGGGAAACTATAGTAAATAAAAGTAATAATATTAAAAAAAAAATTATAATTCCTTTTTATGAAAATTTGTTTTTTGGCAAAGGGACTATAGTCCTTTGAAACAAAGTAAACAAATTGGCTCATTGATTTGTGATTGCACCCAAGCACTTGTGTTTGTGTTTCAAAGAAAATCAATGTGGGGAGATTTGAAGAGGTTCATATTTTGATGCAATAGGCATTTGACTTCCTAAAAGTCATGCAACATCACGAAAAAAAATTCACAAATGTAGTCAAGCTACACAAATTGGAACAAAAAAATGCAATTGAATTCTTTGAAACACACCTAAATGCTTTTAAACTTGTAAGATTACATGGGTGTTGAAAAGAATTGATAAGTTGTAATTATACATGCCTTTCACCACAAAAACTATTGAGTCTCCTTCAACCACACAAAAACAACTACTTTATCTTTGTAAGCAAAATTTTGCGCCACAATTAAATTCGCAAAGGATGTTTATGCATGTCATGACTAAAATTGTATCCATAGAAACATTCTTTGAGTACAAAATTGCTTTGTTTTGAAGTTGTCAATATATTTTGTATGTATAGATATCATTACATTTGTTACACATTTGTGATTTTTAGATTGATAATGTCATGGGTGCTTTCCTCCATGTTTTTTAATTGATAATCAACTTATTGGTTGTCTTACAATTTCATTTTTTGTAGAATTTGTTTGGGTAAAATGGTTTTAAACTCTTTCAAATATTGAAGGAAACTAAAAAAAGGGCACACAAGAGGTAAATATGGTAGTCATGATTTGAAATATTGGACTACAATCATGACATTACCCAAATTTGCAATCGATCCCAAGAAATTGGTTGAAGAAGGGCATGTTATATTTGAGGATGGATGTGTTTGATTACAAAAAATTGAATGGTTATAAATCAAAGAACCCCAAGCTTTTGCCTAAGGTGAAGATGCAAGTTTAAAATTTGTATTCCATAAGGGAGAAAATCATTTATAATGAGTTTGGGCAAAAAATATATTGGGTAATTAAATATATTTGTAAAATCCTACAAAGGGGGGACAAATAACCTTGTGTTCATGCAAAATATGAGGGGTAATAAAAAAGACCTGACAAACACAATACAAAGGAGAAAAAATTAAAGTGAAATTTGAAACTAAATTTCTTAGGTGTAAAAAACTTAAAAGGCTTTGCACATGAATTTAAAACATGTGTGAACCAAAAGAGAGAAGAAAACATCAAAAGACATGATAGAAAGGCCAATGTGAATTGATCAAGCTTTTAAAGGCTTTGAATTCCTCATAGTGAACAAGGTGCATTCATAATCAAACAAGCTAAAAACCATGTTGAACAATCCCCAAAACTCTTTCAAAATTGTAATTTTAATATATTTTTGTGGTGCCACTTTAATGCCATGTTAATCATGGGAAGTTGTGTTAAATGACTAATATGAGCGTTGAGGAATTCCAACTAAAAATTCAAAAATATATATTTTAAGTTTTGGTTTTAATAAAAAACCTTTGAACTTGAACAACAATTACATCTAAAACGGCCAATTTTGAAAATTACTAAGCTAAAAGCTCTTTTAATAATGGAATTTTGATGAGAAAAAAATTCAAATAATGTTCATTGATTACTCACATTCAAAAAGCACTCACAATTTGAAAGTTGTGGAATTTGAAATTTTTTAAAATTAAAAATCTATTGAACTAAAATTTTTAATTTCAAAAGTCCTTTACCAAATATAAATGGGGTGTAATGTACATGACATCTAAAGCAAAGTTGTATTTTATGATACAAGAAAACAAAAATAATAATAATTAACATACTTTGATACAATTTGAAATTAGGATAATTTCTCAAAATGAAACACAAGATTTGGTAGAATTTATGCATATTTAGAAAATATTTAGTTATTCATCAAAAGTTAATACGAAAAATGTGATGTATTGAGGAAATTATATATGTATTTTTAGTAACATATTGCAAAAGATTTCATCCAAAAAGTCCCATCTATGAGAAAGTGAAAATGACCACAAAAAGAATTGCAGTCCTTGAATCCTTTGTCATTGTTGGTTCATTTGATTGTGATCACAACAAATAGGGCATGCAAAAGGGTTTGCAAAACAACTTTTGAGCTCTTAGAAACACTAAGGTCCTTTCATTGAAAGAATGTATACAAGGAAGGCCAATAACATGCAAGAGGTGAACTCAAAGGTGTTGAGGTCCTTTGGATGAGATAAGAAATTCATGGTAGGAGGCAAACTCATAGTTTTCTCAATTAGCAAGGTCCTCTTGGAGCTCTTGGTTTATTAGAGAAAAGGGGAGAACATGCAACAAGTGTGTGGTGTTGAAAATATTTTCAAATAGTCTTGTGCATTTTTACAAGTGTAAAATAAAACTTTATAGAATTATAATCATTCTAATGACATTTTCTATGATTCTCAAAAAGATTTCACAATTTGTAAATTTTTTCTCTTGTGTGTATGGTCTCTTTCCACACTTGGGGAAAAAAATTGTGAGTTTATGCAAATTGTAAAACTACCACATTATTAGTTTAATCCTTTGACAAAATACTTTCATATTTTCCTATAGAAACAAAAAATTGAGCCAAATCCCTTCAACCCCCCACATGTACCCAAAACTTTAACCTAAAATTGTGGTTGAAAAAAGAATGTAGTTTGTTGCTTCTTGTTATAGATTGCATTATAATTACACACATAAATTCCTATTATTGTTGAACAAGCCCTCCATGGTTTGGCATCTTTGGTGAGTAGGTGTGGTTTACCTCTATAAATGAAAATGTTTGGAATGCATTAGAGATGGTGAAAATTAATCATAAGTGTTTTTTTTCTTATATTTTAAAAAACTTGTTTGAGACATTATCAATTATGCATTAATCTTCACACATTACGATTGTTCAATGGTGCCCAAGTTTAGTTTGACGAATTGTTCCTCCTTTATCAATGTCCATCTTGCCATTTGCATCTATTGCACCCACTTCTAAATAGGTGACATTTCATGCAGTTGTATATCACCAATAATATGGTGATAATAGGTCTTTGGGTATACCATGTCCTTTAAGTTGATTATGGGTTGGATTCCTACCAACTTCGAAATACCTATTACACTAATGTTTGGTATTGAACCAACTAATTGTGAAATAACAAATTTGGTTCCATTCGTGACTCAGGTAATACTCCAACATCCTCTAGTAGTACAATAGTACCAATGGAAAACAACACCAATTATGTTGTGAACATCACATCCTTTTCATCATTTGTGATTCCATGTTGGAAATAATAACACATTAGCAGCTCCAATCATTTTGTGTCATTGCTTAGTTGTTTAGTTACAACAATTTTTAATTATACCATTACCATGAGTAGTTACCAAGTTGTTGCCCCAATCACGTGAAATTTTGGCATCTTGCAACCATAATATACCCAACAACATTGAGTAAATGGCATCCACTACGTCATTATTATGCAATACCAAAAGGTCACTACATATGGTATCCCATGCACCATAATCTTCATGTTTCAAATTAAATCTATTAATTTGGTAGTGGTTTGATAAACCATTTTTAAGTCATAAGCTATTGGTTAGGGTTTTGGTAACCCTAACTTACCACAAAGTTGTTTTATAATGATGTTAACTTTGGATCCACCACCTAATATAACATCCTCAATGAAAACCCACATGTACTTGTATCACCCCCATGGGATTATCAATGGTTACTACAACAATAATTGTTCCCAATGTTGCTCCATTAATTCTAATACTTGTATTCTCCAAAATTGATTTTGACACCTTTGTGTTTTTTAACGATTTCATCTTCTGCCATAGGTACCATTTTAAATCAAAAGCAATTTTTAACAATTGCCCCAAGTTTAGAATACATTTGGTTTCCAACATATGCATGTTTATGTCTTGGAATATTTCCTCCATGGTCTTCACTACTACTCTCCTTTCCTTATGTGTCTTTAATGTAATAGGTATTTCAACCTATACCTCCACATTAGGCAATCCAACCCAAGTACTAGTGTTTTAGAAAGTAGGAGACACATGTTTCTACCTTCTGATGTGATTGCATGTAATTGTTGAATTGTTTCCACAAATGTATTTTATATCTCCTCTTCCGTTGTCGAACCTACTGTAGTTTTCTTCTTTAATGGTTCCCTCTTTTTGAACACTTAATCCTCATTCTTCTAACTTATAGTCATCATTGCAACCATGTTGATTGAAATAGTCAATGTTTTTTTTTATGTCGTTGAAGTTTCTATTGGTTTGGCATTCTTATCTTTGAACATTTTTTGCATTTCAATGAATTATGGACAATCCACCATCCTATGCCCCACTAGACCACACATGTGACAAGGAAATCGCATTAGTTTTACATTTTTGTTATTTTAAATTGTTACTTCAACAACATTAATAATTGTTTCCTCTTTATTGCAACAAGTCTCCACCGTGTGATTATACACTTAAATTTTATGCAAAACAAGTTCATTTTAACATCACATGTTACTGATGTGGTCATAATAGTAGACATTGGTTTTGGAATAACTACTTAGTTGTATCCTTTTACCTTAATGATGCCTTCATCACGCGTTATTACAACTTCTTTTTGTTGTTGTAAGGTAATTCTTGGCATTCTTGCTATAGTAATCCTTAGATATAGTTGAAGTCCAAACCTAAACAATGTTGTAAAAAACTATTAGTTGTCTTTATTTTAGACTATTGGCTAGTTTCATCAAGTGTTTGTAATACATTTCCATTCTTTTTGTGTGATATTGTTTGAACGTTTTCAACCACATGTATATTTATTCATTGTTATTCACAAATTTGAACTATTTATAAAATACATGTTCCAAGTTTGCAAAAATGTTGTTGCAATGTCTACAAGGAAATTATAACTCCATTTTATGATTGTATCATGTAAAGTGAATATGAACAATAATGTCTTCATTTTTTATTTCACCATTTGCTTTTATTACTATTTTGAACATCCATACATGAATGTAAGGATTCATATTTTTGACATATGGTGGATAAGGAAGTTGTTTCCTAACATGTTGCCTTCTAGCCTTTGTCAATGTGACATTCCTTATCATCAATACTATCCATGTAGGCATTGGAGGATTATTCCACCTAAATTTAAGTACTACATGTTGTGAAGGTACTTATGTTATTGGTATACCAACATTAATTAAGGTATAACTAGTCTTGTTCCTAGTATACTAGTTGTCACAATAAGAACAACATTACTCCAAATTGGTACAAACATCATCCCTGGGTACATGGTAGGTATCCTTGTGATACACTAGATAGTTTTATGTGAATTTCCAAATTCGTTGTTTGGATTCAATTCCCCACAACACCACTTGGATTAATATTAAGTGTTTACCTATGTCCATCCTTAGCAACCACCATCATTAGTCTTTTATCCAATGCCCATTTTGTTGACAATGGAATTGTTCTTATTGGTATCCCAAAACTTTCGACTAAAAACCTCAATCTAGCTATTGATCTCATTACTTGTTGAGTTGAATATTCCATATGATGTACAAAAATTTGGTAAGAATTAATTGGTTTGCTCATGCATTAGGTTGTGAAAATATTGGCCAAATATTAAATTCATTAATTCTTGTGAAAAAAATTAGTCTCCCACCCACCCATGGGCAACAAAGGTCCAGTAAATAACCTCTTTAAATCAAAAAAATTATTGAACACCCACTTTTGTTAAAGGCAAAAGGGTGAAAACATGATAAAAGGAGCTAAAGGTGTTGTGGTAAAAGTCCTTTTCCAAGGACTACACATGACACATGTCATTTATGTGTTGGTTTATAACTTAAAAATTTGCATTTTAAATACATAATTTAACACTACATGTTAAATATATATAGGCTTTAACTACAAATTGATTTTATATCATATATATTATGCATTCATCTCCTCTATCAAATAAATGTGAATATTTTTTTATTAAGGCCACATTTTCAAATTCATAATTTTTAGGGTCGAAAACATGTTTGAACCAAATGTGTTCAAATTGATTATAATTTTTGTTTCATGAATTCAAGTCCTTTTGACCTTCTAATCATCAATGTTAAAATCTTTTCCATTTCAGAATGAATAGTGCACATTTGGTATAAAAAAGGACGTTTGACTTCCGAGGTTTGAATGCTTTGAATGTGTAAAAACATTTTTTATTTGTGTTAAAGTTTGAGCATGTAAATTTTGCAATTAATGAAAAATATTCCAAAAACATTTATGACAATCCAAATTATTGTGTTTCCCTTGTGATCTTTCAAACATATGAAAATTTAGTTTTAAAGAGCGTCCATTCACTTTGGTGGTTCCTTTGATTGTGGTTTTATCCAAAATTATCCTATCACTATTGGATAGAATGGACAAAATTATATTGTCATTATTGGATAGAATGGACAAGAGGAAGTGTCATTATAAAAGAAAATGGCAACATAAGGTTGAGTGATTAGATTAGTTGAAAATTTGAATTCATATTCATGGTGGGAAATTAAGGATTTATAGGAAGAGTTATGAATTGATGATCATTAGGACATTGAGTAATTTTTGATGATGAAAAGTTCATGAAAGGAGTTAAAGAAGGATTTTGATGCAAAAACACATTTGTGTTACATTGTATTTTGTTTTTGTTTTGTGTTTTCAATTCCATATTATTTGAATTTTTTTCAAGTTATTGCAAATTTATGTTCTTGAATATATGGATTTTGAAATGGATTCTTGTTTGAGTTTAAAAATTGAATTATGTAGTTGGTTAATGTTACATATCTTTAATATTTGAATAATAAAATGTTGAACCACATAACTAAAAAATAAACAAATTTCAGAATATTAACATTTACCAACCTCGTTAACTTATACATGTTTTGGTATTCTTGTGATTAGTGGTTCATCATGCATGACTGCCTAGCTAATAAATTGTTCCATCAAATCGTTCATTCTCATCTACCATAAATCATTTTGTATGAATGGACAAGTATGTAAAAGATGTCCCTCCTACTTGTGCAAGGTAAATTGTTCTTAATCAAGTGTTTTAATTGTTCTTGAAATAGATGCCAATTAAAACCTTTTCAAAAACGTGTTTACAGACACCATTTTTGAAGTTTGATGTTAAAGTTTAGTATCACATAAAATAGCATGAAAAATATTTGGTAGGATAGGAGTATTTTGATGAACACTTTCAAGAATGCCTGTAATTTTTTTCTTATTCTCCACTTGCATTGCTTCTACACCCTACACATCTTGTTTATTTGTTTGTTCCAATTATTTCTATAGACTTTTAGTTACAATTCTCGACATATTGCATATAGAGTATACCCAAACTGGTGTGTTCAATCTATTGCAAATTGAATTCCTTCTAGAGATTACCACTTAAAATCTAAATCCTAACCATGTTTCAAAATTTACTTCAATAATACCTATAAACAACAACCAAATCTAGTTCCTATATTCTATAATATAGTGGAACATAAACTTGCACACAACACCTTTGATTCTTGAAAAAAAACCATAAGAAAATGACTATAGAAATTCCCCCATATTTAAATCATGAGGATGGTTGCCAAATGGTAAGTACTAAACTTTAGTTCTATGCAAAATACCTTTAAAACAAATATTATAACGATTGATAAATTGTTGGTTTTCAAATTTATTAACAATATTTTCCTTATAGTCCTAACATGTTTTCTATTTACACATGTTGACCATATCGTGTTATGCAAACTTTAATTCCTTTTAGTTTTTTACACCCAACCTTAGTTTTTAGTTCCCAAATTTCATATAAAATAAATCCATGCACACATTCATGCATTTATTCAAAATATTTTTTGCATCATTCAAATGGACATCATTCACCCATTGCACATTTTCTAATGAAAAATCTATTAGTGCACATGAATAACACCATGCACATTTTTCTTGATTTCATCATCTTTAATTTTATAAATGTGCACCAAATGTTTGTTGTAATTCTATGATATGAAATCATGACAACATTGAGTTTTGAACTAAGGTTCTCATAAAGAAAGACCTTTTATAATGTTATGAAAAACAACTAAGAAAAAAAAATGTAATAAAAATGTATCCACTATTTTGTAATGTAAAATGTCATCGATCTCCTTTGCAATAGATGTCAATAGGACACCATTATTTAGTTTTTCAATTAATGTTTTAGCACAATACATCTTGTTCATAGTCATTTAAAAATATTTTGGTTTTTTACATTTTCTATTTAAAATTAAATAAACATTCTTTTGTCAATGGGTGGCCATGAAGTTTTGAATATCAATAATCAAGTTTATTTAAGCATAGCACATTACCTATTGTTGAACAAAAGATGTGGTTGCACCCATAACACCATTGGTTGTATTTTAATGCAACTTGTAGTTTTGTTTTTTTACACAAAGGTTTTCTTTAGAAACTAAGGACATTTTAACGGGTAGTGAAATTATGTCATCCTTTAAACCCTAAAACCTAAACCCTACACCTTAGATATGTCATTTTTGTGGCTTTAAAATTGCCAAATCTAAGGAAAGATATTTTATATCATGAGATTTGTAGAGATTTGAATTTTGATGCAAATAGAGATTTAAAAGGATGATAAAAGGATGATATTTGGGCAATTTGTCATTCAGATTATTGCCATTTTTTTCCATAACCTTATGGTTGACAACCTCTTTGCCTCCAAACAAGAAAAAAAGAAGGATTGAACTAAAAGGAAACCTATTTGAAAGAATTCACAATATTTTTACATTGGTGTAATTCATTAACGAAAAAATATGATTTTATCAACCTTCTTGTGTCTAATAAATGTTTTAATTGTTCTTTGAAATAATTAGAGGATAATCCTTTGTGGTTAGTAATAAGTAGTTTTAGTTCTAGCATTTTTTTCCTCTCTGTGCGTAAGCTTGTAGGATAGAAGGATAAGTTGGTTTGAACCACTATCTTCTTTCCCAGTTTTGCTTTCTAGAGGAGAATTGAATATTTGAGAAGGTATTTCTTCAATCTTGTTCGTTTGTGTTGGACATGGCTCAACCTAGAAATGATTGAAAACAAGCATTTATAGACTTTGAAACCCTAAAAGGCAACATTTGGAAAAAGTATGCCATAGGAGGTTCTACATCTTGAAAATAACGACTGAAATGTAAAAAAATTATTAGAGCCAAGATGTTACTTCTTCATCAATTTTTTCTTAGTGTTGTAACTAAAGGGACTCTTTCTTTAGTTGAGCCATTTCTTTCTTTTTCTCCGTTGCTTTGAATTTGTCCACATAAAACTACTCCCATGCCTTCTAGGAGTTCTAGCCTTCACACTGTAGTTTCCTTTTTTGGCATTGACAAGTGATTGTATGAATGGGAGTCGCCTACTTTATTAACACCACTATTTGTAGCTGTAAAATTTTGAGTTTCATTGGTTGTTTCGACAATTTGTAGATAGTAGTTTTCTAGCAAGAAACCATGGATTAAATGTTGTTGAGAATATGGATAGTTTTCAATTTATAACTCTATCAAACAATTATAATGAGATAATTATTTTTTATTGTCCATCTATTTCCCCTATTTCATATAAAACCTGGGTGAACATAATCATGAATAAACCATTGAAAACTTATTGCAAATAATTGAGTGGAATAAAATCAATATTTTAACTAAGGACATTTTAATGGGTAATGAAATTATGTCATCCTTTAAACCCTAAAACCTAAACCCTACACCTTAGATATGTCATTTGGCGACCTCACAACTCCCTCAAAGTGGGGTTGTGACATATGGGGTTTTGATCAATTTGGGGTTTGAAGGGTTAAGGGTTTAAGAGCCAAGTCATTAGGGTTTAAAATAAGTGTGTAGTTTGTACCAAATGTACATGCACCTCAACCTGACAAAATTTTGCCCATGGAAAACACCTGATTCTAGTGTATTGGCTAGTCTTTTAAATAACCCTCTACGAAAATGTTGACTATCTATTATGATGAAATATGTATGGGGATGCGACAAAGAAAAGACTATTGCTTACATCAAGCGTGCTTTCAAGTAATGTCATAGTAAACTTTGCAGTTCAGAGGTACCACCAGGTTTAGGGTTGAACATTTCAGAAGTAATCTCGATGCTTGTTGTTGACGTTTTTGTGAGCATCTGGTATATCTCAGAAGGCACAAAATATGTCTGGATTGGTATGGTGTTCATGGTAAATTGAAATGCAAGCATATCCCAAGATTTGTGAATGATCGAACAGCACGAAGGTCGTTGTTTGTTCAGAAGCTCAACTTCGTAGAAGTGAATTTCTAGGTGTGACATAGAGTTGTTCCCCTGTTTTTAGATCCTTTTCAACTACCTCCAACTTTTATTTTACAAACTAGTGACGTTTTTCTTAAAATGCACAATTGCTCAGAATTCACACAATGGGTCAGTAGATTTTAACAACCTAGTTGGTGATGGAGGGATTATGGGGGACTCTGCAGGTATTGAGCAATGCTGATGCAAGTTTTGGTCTTGGTCATAATTCACAAGGTCCTTACCGTGGGCCAAATTCATTATTGACATTCAAGCTCGAAGAGAAACCTAACATGCTAAGAAGAAACCCGAAGAATTATTAATCCTTACTAAAATGAGATGGACACACGAATGGGTGTTGAAATGGAGTTGAAAGAAGGGATTGCAATTTGCATTTGCTAATCCAAACACCAGGTGGTTGAAATGGTGTCCCCTATAGCACCACATGTTCCACTGGCCAAATTCAAGTAAGCATCTATAACAAGGGCTCTTGTAGAATCCAAATGTTGTATAAATCAAAGCTCATTGCTCAGTGATTTTTATATGGCGAACTTGCATATGTTTGTTGTGGGCTCAATTTAGTTGCATTATGTTATAATGGTTGTTTTTGGGTTTTCTTAACAAAAGTCCATGCTCCATCAAACATGGAATAACATGTAGGGGACAATGTAGAAGTAAAAAATTCCTTTTAGGACTGTTTTTGCTTAAGTGGTTAAACATCTATCTAGTTGTGGTAGGCATGAATGGTACCAAACAACAAGTTTGGTTGTGGTTTGTATTTTGGCAGAGGTAGTTGAAGAAGAAGATCTAAAAGTTCATTTCCGTGAACACATTGTATGTTCCAATTTCTATTTACCCCCAAACCTTGATTTTGTTTCTCCAATAGTCTGGTTGTATGTTAGTTGGGCTTCTAATGACTTGTATGTGTTTTCAAATGTGATATATGAATAGAAGGTCATATAAAATGTTGCATGTTGTGATTTAATGTCACTTGTAGCAATAAGTCTAGAAAACAAGTGATGTCATTTTGGTTAGATCAAACAAAGGTAACTTTTATATGTATAAAGGTGATGACATTACAAGCTGCAAGCAAAGATATTAATGATGACATGGACAAAACGTAATAATGTTTTTGTTGAGACCATAGTTGATGTCAATTGATAATACAAATGTTACAATCATATTTATGTATAATATGCAATATTTTTTGTATGGGCATAGATGCAGTAATTGGGGTCCTCTGGAATGTGTGTTGGCAGTTAGGTCTGGTCATTAATTTCAAGGAGCCATTATCGTGCATGCTACAACTCCCCTTGTTTGGCAAGGTGACTAATTATAACTATGCCATTTGTGTTACAGTAGAAGGATAAGCACATTGCTAATGTGCCTAGGCTGCTCATTAGGTTAACTCCCACACCTTGATTGTGTAGGTGATCCTTGCAGAGTGTCAATATGCCTACTTGAAAACCAAGTTGGAGATCAAACTTGTC
>Ga0209611_10004887_pt1 | contig 22739 bp, 17 predicted proteins | sample S1TSphgellanicum_3_FD_187693 | JGI IMG/M metagenome (GOLD analysis project Ga0209611, IMG submission 187693) | Host-associated microbial communities from peat moss isolated from Minnesota, USA - S1T2_Fc - Sphagnum magellanicum MG (SPAdes) (version 2) | ecosystem: Host-associated > Plants > Peat... | reverse complement strand
CCCCCCTTCTTGCTCCCAAACCGAATGTGCATTATTTCACAACTCCAAATGCTAGTGAGTTGGAGCAAGAGACTAACCTAGCAAATTGCAAGGACCAGTAAAAGTACTGGCATACTTTCTCAAGAATCGGTGCACTGATCTCTGGGAACCTCACTTCTCCCAACTGAGTCTCCGTGAAACTACCTGTACAAGAGAACATCAGCTCAATGATTCTGTTTATATGTTCCTCTCCAAAGAAAGGACCTGATGATCACAGGAAAAAGTCTCCCAAGATTACCTTATAGTACCAGTGTCCAGACTCCAGAAGAATGAAATTGAAGGGATCATGCAAATTGTCCATAGTTTCAGATTTTTGCAAGCTCAATCTCTCTGGACATAACCAAATGGATAACAAATACAGGGCATGGGCATTTGATGATAGAAGAAGAAGAAGAGCTACAACCTAGAGAAATTCCCTCCCATTTTCAGAACCCTAGAAGCAGATTGCAAAACTCAATTGCATATGAGATGTCAACCAACGAGCAGAATCGTCAAAGAGATATGATCAATTCACGTTTCACACACAGGAAAACCAAGCAATATATTCCTTTAAGAGGGAAAAAAAACATATACAAACACACGCACACCTGCACACAAACCCTAATCCAGTCCGAGAAACGTGAAGAAGAAAAATGGAGTGAAGGAACACATTTCCCGGCCAAGTAGTAATACACACGACACGACTAGGAAACAAATTGTGAAAAACTGCAAAACTCTAGTCAATAAAAACACAGAGAAGAAAGCAACGATCTAAGGAGCTTCACATACGGCATACCATCTCCACAGATGATGATGATGATGATGATGATGAAGAAGAGAAAGCCAATAGAAATCGAGTCAAGGATTTGATTTACGCACCAGTTGAAGTTAACATATTCTTCAACGTATTGGAGACCAGCGCCGCCTCCCGCTCTATAACGAACTCGTAACCCTCGGCGCTTATGAGCCTCACGGTATCCTCTTTCCGCACCATCCTCTCCGCCGCCAGTGTTCTTCTTTCCCTTGTGTCTCTTCTTTCTTCTTGTTCTTTCCCCTACTCTCCTCTCAAGTGCTGAACCCTAATACCCAAGACTACCAAGAAACGGTTCACTAACTTTTTTAACCCTGTCTGTATACAGTATCTGTATACAAGGGAATTATAGTATTTCTACGGTACTAATTAATATACAGAGGGTGCTGACTAGGCTTTAATGTACATGTGAAGTGCTGATAGGCTTTTATGTACATGGGGAAGAATAATGAAATTGTTGGATTTGGTGCTCCGAATTTTTCCCCTTGGTTATCTTGAGTGAATTAAGAGTCAAATGTGTAATAGGGTTTGGTAGGTTTATGAGAATTTCAAAGCACCAATGGAAATGAAAGAAAGGACCATTATTTTCAATGTTTAGTAGAATAGGGTTGAAAAGTAAATGTTATGGCCAATGAAATCGTTGGATTCGGTGCTTGAATTTTTTTTTCCCTTGGTTATCTTGAATAAATTAAGAAATAAATTTGTAGTAGGGTTTGATAGGTTTGTGAGAATTTGAAAACACCGATGGAAATGGTAGAAAGGATCATTGTTTTCAATGTTTAAAATAAATAGGGTTGAAAAATAAATGTTATGGCCAATGAAATTATTGGATTTGGTGTTCAATTATTTTTTTCCTTGGTTATCTTGAGTGAACTAAAAATTAAATATATTGTAAGGTTTGGTAGGTTTGTGAGAATTTCAAAACACCAATGGAAATGGTAAAAATGATCATTATTTTCAATGTTTACATCATAAATCTACTGGGTTTCATAGGTTCATCCAACTTTTGTGTGAAATTCTGTTTTCCTAAGTTTGTACAAAAATCACATGAATCCCATGTTATGGTTAATATGAATGATATTTGTACATAATATTTAAATATTTGAATGGATGAAACATTGTTTTTGAATGATATACATGAATGTTCATGTTTAATACACAAAAATTGCATAGTTTTATATAAAATTATATCATAATAATTGCATAGATTTGATTAAAATGTAAATCATATATATTTCATATCAAAACATCACAAGTAAAGAAAAAATTCATTTATATAGAAATAATATGTATATTTTTCATGTCAATTTTACACTTTGAAGCCCATGGATGTTGCACAAACATATTTTTTATAATTTTCACATGAATTTTATTGAAATTTCGTAATATTGTAAGTTTGTGATGTAGTAGAATAAGGTTGAAAAATAAATATTATGACCAATGAAATTGTTGGATTTGGTGTTTGGAAATTTTTTCCCTTGGTTATCTTGAGTGAACTAAGAATTAAATGTGTAATAAGGTTTGGTAGGTTTGTGAGAATTTTTAAACACCAATGGAAATGGTAGAAAAGATCATTATTTTCAATGTTTAATAAAATAGAGTTGAAAAATAAGTGTTATGGCCAATGAAATTGTTGGATTTGGTGTTTGAATTTTTTTTTCCTTGGTTATCTTGAGTGAATTTAGAATCAAATGTGTAATAGGGTTTGGTAGGTTTGTGAGAATTTCAAAGACCATTATTTTCAATATTTAGCAAAATAGGGTTAAGTGTGTATATAGAAGAAGGATCTACATTTAAGCCTCATGACATTCTATCAAAGATCCACAAAGGATTTAAATGTAAAACCCTTTGCCTACATAAATATACAATTTTTTTATTTTTTAAAAACATCGCCCTTATAAAATGCAAGTTTTTGTTGATCAATAATTGGGATTTTATGAAAGTCATAAGATCTCATATGAGGTTATGCCTAACAAAAAATAAAGAGATACAAAGGGAAAATGATGGTGGTTCTTTGTGTAGGTGTGAATTTTTTTTTTCCAAGCCATTGGGATTGTTGAATTTGATGGTTTGAATGTGTTTTCTTACTTATTTTTATTGAAATAGTAGTCTAATAATTTAATATATTAATTCAGCAAGTCTGTTAGTCTGTCAGTCAGTCAGTGACGGTGGGCCAACACGGGCGGGCTGGGCACGAGAGAGGTTCAGGTTCATCCACAACAAGTTCAGGCATCTAGTGGATGGATGGTGCGCCGGTGGGTGCTGAATCACTCTGGCCCAATGTGATCCGATGGAAACCGGTGTTCAGGCATCCAGTGGATGGATGGTTCGCTGGCGCGTGCTGAATCACTCTGGCCCAATGTGATCCGATGGAAACCGATGTTTAACAGCAATTGGAAAAATATAAAGAACCGCCGGGTTCACATTATGGTCTCACATAATATATGGAACCTATTTTCCTTCCTACCTGCCTACCTATGTATGAGACCTATGTATGAACCAGTGTTGGTTCCGGTTCTTTGAATTTTTTCCCCCATAATCAAAGAATCACTGGTTCCGGTTCTTTCAAAAGAAGAACTAGAGGTTTTACGAAAGAACCGGTAAAAAAGCGCACTGGGTCTTAAACTTTTTTTTTTTTCCTGAAAATTTGGGAACCGTGGTTATATAACCACACCGATTGTTTAAAAATTTTAAAAAGTGGTCGCTAGGTGAGTGGTGCATACCCGGTATGATAACCGGAGGGCATCTTTCACTGTTGCATTGCATCAGTGCCTTGCAGGCACAGGTTACCACTAGTGTGTAATAATGTAGTAGTACCTTGGTGTGTTCATCACAAATTTTTTTTTTTAATTTTTTCGAAATTTTCAAAAAAAAAATCTTATTATGTTGAATAATTCAAAATTTATGTAATTCAAACACCTTGATAATGTAAAATGAAGTTAGCAATTACATGTTCATAAGTTAACCATTGTGTAAACTACCATCTATTACCAAATGCCCAATTTTAAAAATGTGTTTGGGTTTTTTTTCCACAAGGTTACAATGGGTTATGATGCGTTCATTTTTTTTTTAACAAGACCAAAATGGGTTTCTTTTGTGTTTGGTTATAGGTGTAAATGTGGGCAATTTAAAAAAATAGTGACCACTATTATTGTGTGATAATGTTTTGTTAAGGGGGTTGAAGTGACCACACAAGTGTGTCCAACTAACCAAAAATGAAGCAAATGCAAAAGAAGGGGTGTGACCTAAAAACAATGTCCAACATTTTATGTGGATGAGAGGAGAAACCCTAATTTAGCTTTGTGGCACATGATGCCAAAGTTGTGGTGTTTCAAGGACATCGAAAAGTTCAATTACTTGTTTTTTTGTTTTTGGTTTGGTTTGTTATTTTGCAAGTTATTGTGTAATGGCTTTGGTGAACTAGTTTTAGTGATGGAGCACGATCATGGCTGCTCAATGGACAATCTTTATGTGCAATGTGAATCACGATTCTTGTGGATGATTGGTGTTGAACTTTCAAGGGAATGAGGGGAGGTGGACAAGAAAAAATTATATGAAGCTGGTTGAGAATGAGAAAAGGGGGAGTTTTTTGCAAGTGGGGGAGAAGCTAAGTTCATGTTTCTACTAGTTAGGATGTGTGGAGTTTGTTTGGACTTTCATAGTAATTAGTTGGGGACAAAAGTCCCTTTGGAGTTATTCTTCTCTTGAACCTGGCGCTTGATTTTCTATTGTGCCAAGAGTGTTAGGAGGGAAATATGAGGTCTAATGTTTACATCTTAAGGACTAGATCAAGGGAAATGATGAAAAAGTTTAAGATTTCAAGAGTGATTATAGTGGCAGCCATCATCTTTGTCAGTTTTTGGGGGGGTTCCTATGTGAATGTGTAATGTGGTTTACTTTGAGAAGAGAATGCCTATGATATATTGGGAGTTCTAGGGATTTGGGGACTAAAAAATGTTATGATGTGTGGATTATCACATCTATTTACTTTGTTCATAGTTTCTATCCAACTTTTGAGAGAAACTATGTAATGGTGTGGGGTAACATTTGTGGGGATTCTATTGATGAAGGATGAGTTGCCACTCATTAACAATTAGTTGGCTTCTTGAGAGGAAATCAATAGAGGTCTGATCCCTTGAGGTCTATAAAACTAGAATAACAAAATTTACTTGGCTGGAAGGATTTAAGTTTAGAAATAATACTTGTTTAAGACCTTCTTTCTACTTTATGAAATTTTCAACAAACCTTGTTGAGTTTGTATTCACAATGTTAGGAATTTCCACACCAAAAATCATCTCCCCTTTTGTTTTGGTGATAGGGGGCTTATTTATCTTTGGTTTTGGGTGTGTTTTAATTTAATGTTAGAGACCACTTGTACCAACTTGAGTTAATCTATTATTTAGTGATGGGGATCATTGGTTTAATGATAGAAAATGAATTGAACATAAATGTGCAAAAACTTTAAATGTGTTCCCATGTTTAAATGTGAATCAAGACAATTAAACATAACAAAAAAAAACCTTGACTTTGGATACTATAGGTTGAAACATTTATGATCATCCTAAAAATCACAACTTGCAAATTCTCGCTAATTTTGTAAACATTTCATCCCCACCAAAAGAAATCAACACATTTACAAGTTAATTAAGCAAAGTTGATTACAACCAAACATCCACTTCTCCAATTCCTAATCTCAAAGTTTTTAGCACATTTGATCTAATAAAGATATCAAAAATTGGTTTCAATGTTTTATAAAAAAAAATAGTTCTTAGTGCCATTGTTTTGAGAGCTAAAATAAATGATGACAAACCAAAACAAGTCCAAAAAGAGAATAGATAAGGCTTTACTTACATAAACAAGGATTGCAAGGAAAGTACAAGAGTTTGTCATATTATAGTTGGATCCAAAATTATGTAGTTTCACATAGTAGATCAATAAGTTCAAACAAAAGCATATTTTAACAAGCTATAGTTCTCTACACATTGAAATTCACACCTAGAACTTGCACATTGACAACATATTATAATTTAGAGGGGGAGGATTTTATAGACTAATATAATTTACTCTTGTCTATTAACATACCCTTCGTAGGTCTAGAGCACACCACCCACTTGTTGGAGGATGGGCCTAGGAGGCATGGGGTTGTTTTGAGGCCAAACAAGTTTCATGCTAGAACAACAAGCTTGAAACAAGGAAAATGTGCAACATGAACCAAAAACTATGTACATAGGGCAACAAGGCTAATAAAACCCTTATAATGAGTGGGAAAAACAAACTAATCATTAAAAGCAATGGATGTATTGGAGAGAGGGACAACAACATTGAAAAAAGGCAAACATGTCATGGAACATACTCTGATCCTTCATATTTTATCATTTGAATGGTAGAACACAAATTTAAAAAGTTGGCACAAGAGTTTTACTAACAATGGAAGAGGATGGTGCAATAGTTGCATGGGTTTTGGTTATGTAAAAAATAAGATTATCAATATGAACATGGCAAAACTCAAACTTGACCAACACCATTTTAAAATTCAATATAAGGGAATAATTGGTATTATTAGTTGAAACATTGACACCCATAGTTGAGTGTTTGTTGTCTAGAACACAAAACTTACCACCACAACGAAATTTCCAAATGACACAAAGAAAGTTTCAATGTAAGCTCAACCATGAAAACAAAATTATAAATAACTCCCAACAAGGGGCCCAATGCTTACCTTTGTGGCCCTTGTAATTACTAAATGTGTAAAGAAAATAAATGGATTATAATTGTATTATAATTACTTTTTTAAATAATAAAAATGAACAATTCCAATAGGAATAAAAATGGTGGTCTTAAAGTGGTAGTTACACCATGTAACAAAATTATCACCTAATATGTAGTAGTATTGTCCTAAAAAGGAAAGACAAATACACATTTGTTCAAACCAATGAAAGAAGAACAAAAAAAACAATGGTAGTTTAGAAATGGTAATTCTACCCCATAACATAATTATCACTTAACATAGAATATTTTTCAAGTAGAAAATAAGTGAGAAGTTTTCAATAAGTTGGTGGATTGAACAAAATAAAAAATGGTTCCATAAGTACTTTTAAGTTTCCTACTATTGTACTTTCTTAGTATTTGGCTATCATGATGGCATTCTATCTCTTAATTAACCTCCTCCAAATATTCCCAATACTACCTTCTAGAAAATGTCAAACAAATATACATTCCCATACAAAAACCATTTTCTAAAATATCAACCCAAAACCATATATTTTTCATTATTGTACCAAATTATTATGTACTTGCATCTTCCACTATTAGTGAAAGAATATAACAAAATGAAACTAAAATTAAAGAAAAATAAAATGGTCATCCTCATTTCCCCTTATCCTTTAAATCTCTCATCATTGTCTTCCTACAAATTAACATTTTCTTCCAAATCTTATCCAAAATCCCTACATTTAATGAAAATTAACTTATCAACAACTAAAATTTAATTAAAATTAACATCACTTCCTGATTTAGTGGAAGTGATAAGTTAACCTAGTATTGATAATTCTTACAATTGTCGAGTTGGCCTACTAGCTTAACTAAGTAACTAGAATATAGGATTTTACCCTTTAACATTGATAATAATAAAAAACATGAAATGTGTAACAAAAATATTAAATTGAAATTTTATTAAAAAAAAGAAAATATAAACTTGAAATGAAGGAAAAAAAATTATGGTGCAAGATCATACTTCAAATTGATGTTGAACATATTAAAAGTAATGATGAAAAATATTTTTATTTATACACACATTTGGGGACCTAGTTCAAGGAAACTTCCATATGAAAATAGTTCAAATTATTTCAAATTATCTCAAGGAACCTTCTTGAATTTCATCCATGTTGATGAAAAATGGTCATTCATACATGATGATGCTAACAATGATGTTGGTAATGATATTGGTAATGATGTTGGAAAACTATTATGAGATGTCAATCAAAAGGACTATAAAGCACGAGGACTAACCATTGAACCCTAATCAAAATCATATATACCAATTCATAAACATTGTACAACGAACACAATTATAATGCATACCATGTTTGAAATGTAAATGAACACATAGCTTAAGTAGACAAATAGGGTAGATGCAAGCTATGGCAATTCACTTTTTGGGTCCTTATGGATTTTTTTTCAAAGTGTACTTTATTCAAATGTCACAAATGCATTGTAAAATCACCAATTTGACAAAAATATTTATGGGATAAGATTGTCAACTTGAATAAGAATTTTTATTGAGGGGTGAAATTCAATAAGCATACACCAATCATATAGTAATAGACTTTTAAAATGGACATATGGATTATAATATGGGTTCCACATTAACATTCAAATACATTTTTTGTTATGATTTCATCTCAATATTTTTTATAGGGATTCAATATATGATACATGATGGAAAAACAAATATGGATTGAAAAAAAATTACAACAAAACCTTTAACCGACAAATAATTATGGACTTTTGAATGACAAGATTTGAACTTTATTTTCAAAAGTCCCAATCTTGGTCATTTTTTGTTGGATTGATATTTTCCCCCCTAACATGTATGTTAAAGAATTTTCTACATGGGTGACCTTTCATATGGATTTTATTAATTGATTAATCATCACAAAAAGGCCCATTAAACATTGGTTTTTAATGTTTGAATCTATTTTAGTGTTAAAATATGGACTTTATATGAACTTTTGAGATTAGGTTTCTTGTTGCTTTTGAGCCACCCTAATTTGCATAATAAGCAAATGTTGTCGTAACCCTAGCTTTAAGCTCACGACCAAGACAAGGGCTTGCGAAGGTGCGAGCCAAGAATGAAGCTCGGGAGTTACATTTCATGTTCCCGGGAGTGTATGACAGTATGAGGGAATGAACCTTCACACTCTCAACTGAACTCCCACTTTGGGAGTTGGAGTCCCAATGGAGTCTCGAATCTTCAGAGGCCAATTGCAGGGGTCAATACTCATTGGATTGAAAAAAAATTTATACCATTGAAAAAATATTGAAACATAGATGTCTAAAATGGGCTCGCATGACCCATTTGCATACTTAAAACATAAGCTATGGCCAAAAGAAGGGCCATGAGTAAAATTGGCAATTTGACTTTCAACCATTAAAAGTCAAGAATATCCCTGATTCCCTTGCGTGAAGGTGGCATGCCATATACCGTTGGAAAGCTATCGACAAGGGCTACAACTTTGCTTTAAACCTCACCTCAATCAAATGTCTGCACACCAAGTTATGAGCCCCCAAAGTTGTGACAATCCCAATTTCAAAAATTTCCGGACTCCAACTTGAGAGTTTCGGGACAAAATGACATTTGAGTGTTGGCCCCATGGCCAAGCATACTATAAGGGGGAAGGTGGTGGCTTCTCCCAAATCTAGGTCGTGATGAATTTTTTGAATCCATGTTTGCCCGTGGTTTGTCCATGCACCAAAAGTGTCCCAACTATGCATTAACCAATTTGTTGTTTGGTTTGTGTGAGTAATTGACTTGCTTATCACTCTTTTTAGTCCCCATCCCTAAGCTCCAGCATGCCCTTTTACCCCAAAGTGCTATGAGCTAAGGAGTGTGCCCCGACTTCTTATCCTTTCACTATTCACCTTTTGGATTCATAATTGAATCCATAAAGGAGTTTGGGGGTGTGCCAAATGTAAAGTTATGGCCATATGTTTTGGACCAACAACATGGTTCATGATATTCTCAAATCATGAAAGAATAAACACATTGCAAATTTTGCCAACCATGAAATACACATGATCACCCATTTTGTTTAAACAAACTAAACAAAAATTAATTTCCTTCTAACGTTAAATTTGAACATATATGAATTGAGAATACAAATGAAACATTTCATGATATAACATATTAATGGTCGATTGTTTTAGCTAACAACCTAATATTTTATTGCAATTTGAAAAATCTTATGTGTGAATTGATTTTGTTGTGATTCAAATTATGCATTTTAGGTTTCTATCCACCATTACTTTTACCTTCCATGGTTATAACTAATATTTAGCAAACAATTATGAAAAAAAGAAAAAAGATAACAAGTTATAAATAAATTTTATATCAAAGGAAAACTAAATGAAATAAAACCAAACAAAAGAAAACACACATGGCATTTACCCTCCTTGAAACACACAAACCTTAACAACCTCCAAGTACATCTTATTTCAACTCCTTTCCTAAACTTCAATAAATAACCAAGAGAAAAATGTAGTTCCCACACCAAACAATTAAAGAAAATGGGGGCCCAAATAGATTCCCCATTGGGTGTAAATGTGTTAAAAGGAGCCAAGGACTATGTCACACCTACTTAAAATTGTAATTTTATATTTTTGAAAAATCACAAGAGGAGCATAAAAAATTAGATTTTCATTTTCTTTTCCTTTTAAAATTCCATTATTTATAAAGTTCCATTGGTCAAAAATTGATGCAAATTGATAATGTTTTGAGAGTCCTTTTGCATATTCAAGGTAGTGGTCACAACTTGGTTTTTTTTTCAAACATTCTTTTTCCTTATCAAATGTGTACCATTCCTTCTCAAAGTTGAAGAGGGTTTTAACATTGATTATTATAAAAAAAAATCACTTGAAATTGGTAAATTTAATTTTAAAACACATTTGAACATATTTGTTTCAATTAACTTTCAAATGTGCTTTTGACCCTGAAAATCATGAATTTAAAAAATATGTCTTTAACAAAAATTATTCATTTTTGTGTTATTTAAGGTGTGGATGCATTATATATAAATGATATAGACCAAGATATAGTATAATATAATTATATTCAAAACATGACTATAAATTGGGTATGAAAAATATGCATAAATTAAGAAAATTGACCAACACATGAATGCCATGTGTCAAATGCAATGATTTAAACCTTGTATTTTGTGGCTCATTTTAACACATTTACACCCCACCACCCATATATACATGGGTCAACTCATCATTTTCCTTAAATTTCCCCACCTTTATTTATAAAAAATAAATTTAACAACTCACTTCCAAAAGAAATTTCAAATCATTTCCTAAATCAATGGGAATACATTTCAATTACCCACTTTCTAGAAAAAACACTATAAATTATCATAAAATAATGGAGATAATTAACTTTCTTCTTAAAATAATGAAAATAATTTTCAAACACTCCTACCTATTTGAGTTCCATGTTACTACACACTACCAGTGACAATCAACTATTTTAATTTTTTCTTACATTTTCATATATTTATGTCAATGTCAATTTTAATTTAAATTAATATACATTTCATGGACATGAAAAGACATAACTTGTATATTATATGTATCCATGTTGGTGGATAGGAAAAAGGAATGAGGTAGTTAAAAAATGGAGGTGGTTATTAGGAAAGGTGGGAAATAGTTATTGTGAAAGTTAATATGAAAACAAAGTAGTTATAAAGAAAGAAGTTATGAAGTAGATATTTTTGAATCGTCTTTGGAATGGTCTAGGGACAACCATATGACTAAAATGGCCATGTAGAAGTAACATACAAAACTTTTTGCAAAAAAACCATATAAATCATAAAATAATGGATATAATTAACTCTCCTCTTAAAACAATGAAGGTAGTTATCAAACACTCCTACTATTATTGGTAACTAAATTTATTAAAACATTATGTAATAATATTTTTCTTTGGAATTTCATTTCAAACTTAGCCAATGGTTATTTTTCCTTAGAGGTAAGTTTGTGATGATAATTATCATCACTTAACATTTTCCTCCCAAAGACCCCAACATCTAGATGTTTTAAAAATGTAATATTCACCCGACAATTGCCATATTATGACTTTTTGAATGCAAATCACCATCCATGACCAATTTAGATTCTAAATCCTAACATGTATGCAAAGGAATCAACCTTGAGTCTTGATCATATTTTTCAAACTTCTTTGCTTCTAAGTCTATAATCATGACAATTTTAATTGTTTCAAGATTTCAAATTCTTATGAATTTGGTGTTCTTTTCACATATAGGCATGTGATTTAGTAATTTATTGTCACTTATTACACCCTTCCACAATATAGCCTTTTTACTTTCATTGTTCCCTCTCCTAGTTTTTAAGTTTCTAAATTGTTTGGTTCCTTGTCATAACTTTTTGGTGCAAACACAATAAAAGGAGCCAAGGTGTGTGTGGATGGTGCTTAAAATAATTTTTTTTTAGTTTTAAAAAAATCAAAAGGGGAGCACAATAAATTGGATTGTCAATTTTTTTCATTTCTTTTTAGGTTTCATTGCTTGCAAAATTTCAATGTTCAAAATTTGATGCAAACTAATGATGCTTCAAAAGTCCTTTTGCAAATTTAAAACACATGTGGACAATTCCCTTTCAAAATGATTTCCAAATCTCATTTTTATTTATCAAATGCACAAAATTCCCTTTCAAAATTGGAGAGGATATTATATTGATGATTTAAAGACAAAAAAAACTTGAAATTAGTTAAATTTGCTTTTGCAACACATTATTGTGCTTTTGGCATTCAAAATTTATGAAAATTGAGATGTGCTTTTAATAAAAATTTATTCATGGATGCATAATATATATTATATAGGACCAAGATGTAGTAATATATATATAGCACATAATTGAAAACTATGTATGAAAAATGAAAACATTAGAATCATAAATCAACAAATGAATGGCACATGTCAAATGTAATCCTTGGAAAGGATTTTAACCTTGGTGCCTTTGGCTTTTTTTTATTGTGTTTGCACTTTTTTTTTTCTCATAGACGTAATGAAATGTCATTTTTAAAAGCCATGCATCTTGTGAATTTTTTTGATTTTGTCATCACTCCACAATTCAATATTCATACTAGAGTACATCACAAAAATTATGTTTGCAGAATGGAATTTCTAGGCTAAGGATATTGTGATGTTTAAAAATCATTTCACACGCACTCCAATCCTTTCAATCTCACACCACAAAAAGAATATTTCAGTTTTGTTTACCATGCTTTAAACATTCAATATAAATAAAATAGATAGTTTATTTTCAAATACATCACTTTCAAAACCACTAAAAGTTTTCCTTCAAACTTGCACAAAGTTACATTTATCCTCTAGTTCCATCCTTCGTGTCCACTAGTCCCCATCACCAATCCTCATCATAATCCTTTGAAACACAATAGATGCATCCTTATCACAAAATAACAAATCACCAAAAATAGAAAGCACATAACTTGCAACCCAACCAACACATAGAAACAACACCCTTCTCCTTCATAGACTTGTGATTTCCAATGCCTCCTAGAAGATCAACATCATCATCACATTTAAAACCCTAGTTTTGTTTTGTTTAAGAGTAGCCATTCATAAAATTTCACATGACCTCATTTCTAATCACACATGTAACCACATCTTTCAACTGTCATTTCCTTTTAAACTAGTTTTTGCTCCAAGAATTATCTTGATAGAAAGAAGGTTCCAATTTTACTCCTCTAATATAAGCATTGATTACAAACTCCCAAAATCTACTCAAATGAACAATTCAACAAAACTACTTTCCCCTACATTGAATTTGATGCCCAACATATTCATAATTTCAACACAAACATTAGCCATTAAATATGTTGGGCATCAAATTCAGGTGGTGGACGTGTCCATGCTCATACTAAACCCTTATGAGATAATCATATCTCATTTGGGTTGGACATGTTGTCATGTTCAAGGGTTCTTCGAAGCCATTTGATGTATGTAATGGAGCTCCTGTTACTCACACAATTATCTGTACCAAGGTTTGAAAACAATCCAGGAGAGACTTGTTATCAGAGGTAGCACCACTAAAGAGGTGGCCCTGGAGCCTCCCTGAGTTTTTTATTCACGCCTGCCATTTGTAACACTTAGATATGGTCCCTCATTGGTCTTATGTCCATATGGAGTTATGTTGGAAAATAAGTGGCCATTGAGACTAAGAAAATTGATGACCAGTTTTTTAACACTCTTTGTTTTGTAACCAGAACTGTTGTTTCTTTCTAGATCCTGGAAAGTGGCCTTTCAAAGGTTTCCATAGTCAGTTTGGTGGAGTACAGGTATGCAGGTCACATGACACTATTGAAGGGCAACCATGAAAGCAGACACATCACTCATCACATTGTTTGCGTATACTGCATTGTCTGAGAAATTCTCGAGACTTATGAAGATACTGCATCAACAAATATAGGTATTGGACAAGGAACCGTAGACCTACATTGAATCTAAGTGGCAATTTATACTCCATTGACAGATGCAATGTTTGTACTGAAAATTTGAAAATCTCTGTATCCATTTTACTCAGTGATTCAGAGGCCAGATGCCTTGTTAGGGTTTTCTCAAATGAATGTTGGCCTTAAAATGTACACTCCATATTTTAGCATGTGGTGGAATTTCTTGCAGTATGATTTGGCATTGTAGTTCCAGTGTTCCAGTGTATGGCAAGTCCACATCTTTCGATCCTTAACAATCTAGCCAAGTAATTTGGCAAGACAGCCAAGCTCAGGAAGAATGACACATATCCTATTATTTACATCCTCACAGGGGTTGTCTTCAAGATTGTACGTGACTGAAAATTATGGGGTTGTATGGGGTTGGGGTGGCAGTCCATCCAAAGACATGGAATCCGATTTGGTCTGTTTCAAGGTGTTATTAGTCAGCTTTCTCCTGTGCATCTAGATTTGTTTTTGCAATATATTTGGTTGATGAGTCATGAGCAAGTATTAATGTAGATTTATCGTGTGTTTTTGAATGCAGTATCCTTAACCACCTTCTATCCTATATGGTATAAACTCCATGAACCAAACTTTGATGTCCTTTTTCCCTTGAAGCAAACGATCTATGGTTTCTGGTGTACTTAATAATCATATGCAACCTGAGAATAGGTACTTCAGATGCAGTTTGTTCTTGGTGTAATAGTGGTGATAAATATTTGATGTACAAGTTTTATTGAGTTTTTTGGAGGCATTTGGGGTCATTTTTTCTCTTCAACTAACTAAAGAGCTCAAATTGGAGTTGGTAGTCCTAAACAAGATTCTGTTCCAGAATTTGGTCCAGATTTTGGGTTTCCCTTAATTTAATTTCATTATTGATGGGCATTGGGAAAGTGATCCTTGTGCTTTGTTTTTGTTTTCTATGTCTAGGACCTGGGGTATGAGCTTGATTGAAAATTCTTTGAGCTATGTGGGATCTCAGTTATGACCTTGGGCATAGGAAGGTCACTTTCATTGGAGCTTATCCCACCAACTGTGAGAGAACAGGGAAACAAACTTTGTCAAATGCCAGAGTCGATGGTGGGCTTGTATCTGGTATCATTTGAGTCATGTACAAAATTCAGTCTTGTTATTGCAGCTCAATATATTAATAGCATAGCTAATCAGACATTAGGTATTTACCCGCATCTGCTCAGCTGGATTGTTCCTGGGGTTTACCATAATGTACTCATTTCTCTGTGCAAAATATGGCAATGTACTTGGTTGCTTTGAGAATTGTGAGGTTTGTTGTGTGTGCTTGACTGCAGTTGAGGCTGATCATCCATCTATCCATTGAACTCCCACTTGATGAGATTGATCATTGTTGTCATCGAACAGACTGAGTACACCAACCAACTAATCAGTCATTGTGGTTTGCGGTTTAGTGAGTTCCAGGTCAATGGAAATCAAGGAGCCATAATGGAAATGCAAATGATGAAATTCCTGGATAAACTTTGCAGCTCAGAGCTTGCTGGATTTTTATTTGTTGAAATACAAGGAGTCAGCAGTCGCACTTCATGGAGGATGTGCTCTACTTGTCTCTTAAACAATTTGAATGGATGTGTGAAGGAGGCATACAACCAGATGATATCAGTTTTGTTTTTCTTCTATCAGCTTTGAAGCCATGGTGGATGCAGGCATGCCCTGTTACATTTCAATGATCACAGGTTGTATGTTTTCTGCAAAATTGGGACATGACACTAGCATGGGTGACTTTCTTGGCCATGCTGACCATCTACAGTAGGTAGAGATTTTGATGAGGACAATGGCCTTGAAACTACATGTGGCATCATCGATGGCTTTGCTTGGCACTTGCAGAATTCATGGTAATATGGAGATGAGAGAACGGGTTGCTAAACAAATTCTTGAATTGGAGCCTGAAAATGCTACTGGTTACATGATGTGCTATTGAACATCTATGTTGTTTTGTTGGCAACATCCATCTTTGCAGTGCACTGTCAGCAGTGCACCCTCTATATTCAAGTATCTTTTTGGGGACATCAAGCCCTAAAGCTGGTGGCTCTGTTGGGCTGGTTGCAGGTACCATAACTGCACTATACAGAGCCACACTACAACTTCTGCATCATATGACAATCTGTTTTGGCACAATCCACCCCAATACACTCCCCTTCCATGCGTTCTTTCACAAAGGTTTGCACACATCCCTTACCCTACATTTTTTCCTTCATCGTTGTGTTCTTCAGTTTTCCCAAAGTTTATAGTCTTCTTTTTCTTGATTGCCTGTGTGAATTACCCCACTCCTGTACTTATTATGTTCCAATTGTAGTGTTCATGTAGGCTCTAATTTGAAGCCAGTGCAAATATTTTGTGAGCATGGTTTATGCAGGAAGGGAGGAAGAGATTCCTGACTTTGTTTTCTTGATGTGTTGACATCTTTACATGGAGGCACAGGAGAAAGCTGTTGCCAAGCCCACAGAGAGAAAGTCTAGCATTTTCTTTTGCTCAAGATTTTTCCATGGTGATTGATGATGGTTCATTCACCTTGCTGGCATTATCATCTATCTGAGATCAGAAATTCTTGCATTTCCAGTTACCTCAATGCCACCCAAATTGGGCAAATGAACTGTGTCTCAATGCAAGAAAGAAATTGTCAACTCTTGACATACAAAGAAGTTGTCTGGATTTGAGAGATTGTTTGTGTTGTGATGATGACGATTCATAAGTTCCCTTTTACAACACTTTCTGAGCAAAACATGGAGTATGCCATCCTCCACGGGGTGAAACTCTGGATGCATTCACTGCATTGACAGGTAGAAGAATAGCATTGAAATGATCACCATCCATGTTTTTCTTTCTCCTTTGAGGATGTTCCATTGCTAAGGTGTTATGGTGTTGATTGTCTAGGCTACAGGGAGGTGCTAGAAAATGAGAAATCAAAGCTCGCTTGTGGGTGATGTTTTTACAAGTGTGGCAGGCAACTATGACTTGATGAATGACCTCATGAGCATGCGCCTGCACCAGCTGTGGAAAGACAAGTCTCTCTCATTTTCTCCCTCTGTGTTACTCCTCCTCCCTTTGACTTTCTGAAATACAAAAATCTTCACGACATGTCTTTTTAGATCACATCTATAGATGTCAACAACATTCTATTACCTTATAAATGAATCATAAGCACAATAACATAGATCGCCACCAAATTGGTCTTGATTGACCTCCCAAGAGTCCATGGTTGGCATCACACAATTTGTAGAACCCCGATGTCATACATTGCAAATTCGAGTCTGATACTGCTGTTGATTTGAATGTCACAATTCAATTCTTGTCAGACTTCACAATCCCACCTTGTTGTACTAGAACAACACCCCATTCTTCTCAAGATCAGGGCAATTGAGCTAATTTTCAAATTCTAAGCTTCAAATTGCATTTTGTTTTTTACCTTCGCAAAACTCTGGTTGTGGGCATATTGCCAAATCCGTAATTTTATACTGTGGTAAACAATTTCCCCTTGCTGATGGCAGTACAGGCTTGTTTCAAAGTTGCATCCTTTTCCTGGCATGTGACATCTGAATGTGGCAGGCGGCACAGGTACCCAGTCTTCCCTTTACATAAAGCAGTACTGAAGTTTGTCTTAAACTTCCAATTGAACATTTGCAAACTTTTCTTCTGCAAATTTCCAAAGAATGTTTTGTGGTGTCTTTCTGTTGAGTGTTTGTCTCTGACAAATTCAGGTGGAAAACCTTCTTCAGTGTAGACGTCCTTAGATTTAGCTGATTGAACCTGGCTTCCAATAATGGTACAGAATGGGAAGCAGGTTTGGTGAATGTGGAAGACTTGGTTTGGATGGACAGTGATGCAATGGCCCGAAGCTTAGAGGACAACACCATGGATGGCTACAAAATTGCTTTTGGCATTCACAATGTCACACATATTGATTGTGCTTTGAAAGAGGCCCCTTGCAGATATTTTGTATTTTAATCATGTGAGCTGTTTGATGTATGAATTGCAAGGGAGACTAATGACATTACACTAAATTCTTTTACCAGATTTTCTGTTGTCATCAGTCAGTGTTTGTCTGGAAATAGATTTTTTTTGTATGTTCTCATAAGCAGTTAGAGAGAGAGTCAGGGAACAATGGAGGTTTTGGTAGGGTACTAAGATGGGGTGGACGAATTATGTCCCTAGAACTGAGCCAAGTATCTATTCCTGGCTTTTAACAAGTGTAAGCCGAATCCACTCCAATTTTTCACACTCCAAAGTTACATTCAGTATCCATGAGAACTCGATTGTTGATAACAGGTTTGTGCTTGTTCTGCTTGTCACAATTCTGTAACCATGTGGGGTTTCTCTCTGAACTTCCATCAGTCACAGAGATTCACATTGACTGCACCTATCACCAGTTTCTAGCATGTTCTTCCCTGAACATGAAATTGGCATGGACATACATACCTGTGAGGTAGGTGCTCACCAATGTTGGCTGGTTCCTAGGTTCTAGGAGAAACTGTCAGTTCCAGTTCTTAAAATTTTCAAGGTACCAATTTATTTATTTATTGTGAAAGAATCACAACTCGGTCGAGTTCCAATATGCAAAACAACCCAAAAACTTGAGAATAACCAATTTTTTATTTGATGATTTTTTTGTTTTTATAAATGATTCAAAACTTCAATCTTATAAAAAAATGATATTGCACATTTGTGAGCTTGCGAATGTGTTTCTTTTACTCACATAGGTGAAGGAAAAATCATATTACACATTTGTGGGCTTGTGAGTCATTTCTTTTATTCACATAGGTGGAGAAGAAAATGATATTGCACACTTGCGAGCTTGCAAGTGGTTTTTTGTCATTCATATAGGTGAAGAAAAATACAATATTGCAGACTTGTGGGCTCACAAATGGTTTTTTTTATTCACATAGATGAAAAAAAAATGATATTGCACACTTTTGGGCATGCAAATAATTTTTTTATTCACATAGGTGAAGAAAAAAATGATATTGCATATTTATGGGTTTGCAAGCGGTTTTTAAAATTCAAATAGGTGAAGGAAAAAAATGATATTGCACACTTTTGGGCCTTTAAGTGATTTTTTTATTCACATAAGTGAAGAAACAAAATGATTCGTTTCAATCATGACATGAATAATGAGGTGCATACGTTTGTACAATAGATAATCAAAAGTTCATCTGTAGACAATAATTGAAATCCCTACAAAATTGCAAAGATTATTATGGCTCATGCATGATGGAAGGTATGTGCTTCATACTAAAATTGTTTTGCAAGATGTGGAAGAGGACAAATTTAGGTGTTTCAGTTGCCTACCAAAGTTTTTGCATCGACTATTGGTGATGCCTTGATAGATTGACATGTCAATCGCTATGTCAAGTTCATTTTCTTTACAATAACATGTCTAATGGTATTGTAACGCAGTTAATGTGCAACACCAACCCATGGTGATTGTAGCATGATTAGAGTTCATAATGGGTGTTCCATTTCTTGGTTTTGTGCATGGGTTATGATTTTTATTTTCTCCATTGCTAATTGGTGACTTTGGCATGCATGGATAAATTACTTTTAAAAAAAGATGGAGCATTATGAATTTGGTTAATGGTTAGTACATGTGTTAGCAAATTGGAAAAGTAAAGTCATATGGCACGCATGTAATACACATGTTTGATCAATCTTGTTATTCATGGCCAACAAGTTGATATTGTCCCTTTAAATGAATGTGTGTTTAAGGATGAAGTTTCAAAGGATGGAGAAAAAGGATTGGGGTGACATGGGGCTTTGAGCCACAATTTATCATGCATAATTATTGTAATTGTTTTGTAGGTTTGGTAAATGTCTTGTAAATGCATTGCACATTAAATGTTTTTCATCTCTCATTTTTTTACATGGTTTTGTTTTGGTTCCAATTGAAGTTTCTTTATGTATCATTTAATCATGAAGAATCTTTGATGTTTTCTTTGATTATCAATGGAAAGTTCTTCCTAAGTTACACATCCATTAAGAACTTTCCACCTACAATGAACTAAACATCAAAGATTTTTTAGGATTGGGCAACACATATAAAACTTTTAATTTTTAATTTTAAAGTGCGGATTTTTTATGAATTGTTTGGTCCTAGATAATTTGCAATGTTTTTATGGGTTGTTGATCAAAAGTTCCTTTGAAGTTGCATGGCCATTAAATTTTTTTGACCTATAATTTAAAAACCAATCATGAATTATCTAGGACCAAATGACACTTAAAAAATTGTTGATTATACAATTGATTGTCAATTATACATAAACTTGAATCCTAAGATTTTTGCAAGCTATGGAAAAATTCAAACATGCAATGAGGCTGAGATCATAAGGCATGGATGATTAGAATATATATATATGGCTCAAGTTGAGTTTCACTACATTGGTCCAAGTTCAAATAGGAAAAAACAAGAATTAAAGAAAAATTAAGTTCCATTAAAGTTGGATTCACATCACATTGAAAACTAATTCATTGTGTATTTTAGTGTTGACGAAAATGTTATTATGTAGTTGGTATGACAAAATTTTCACAACATACATGCAACATATCAGTATTAGATAGAAAACACATTTCCTACACTTGAATCACTCAAAGTTTTGTGTTTGTGTTTATTATACAAAATTTTCTTCCTAGTTTATTATATTTGTAACAATTTTGGCATCAATGACATGTTTGGTATCCCAAGAGGGTCTCATTGTTGTGAACAATAAATTATAAAATAAAATTTTAGAAATCATAAAAATCCATGAAAAATATGTTTGAAGAATTTTAAAAAATTTTAGAAAAATCTTTGAAAATTAGGTTTGGAATTTTAAAATTTTAAAATATAAATCCTTGAAGAATATGCTTTTAACTTTAAAAAAATTTAAAGAAATCCTTGAAAATTATCCTCAAAATTTTCTAGAAGTTCTAAAAAATATCTTTGAAAAATATGTTTGAAATGTTTTAGAAGTTTTTAGAAATATCTTTGAAGAATATGCTTGAAATGTTTTAGGATTTTTTTAATAAAAAATTGAGAAATATGCTTGGAGTTTTGAAGAGATGTAAATTTTTAAAATTTAAATTAAATAAATTAATATAATTAAAAGATATATGCAATTTTTTAAAAAGAATAATGAATGAAGATTTTTAAAAGACATGATTGGTGAAAGCTTTTAAAATGCAAAGTAAGTGATTTTTGAAAAAACTATTATTTAAGGTAAATTTCTAAAAACTTTAATTAACAAAACTTCTTACAAGGTTGATGATTTTGTAGAAGATTTCATTGAAGGTCATAAATAAAGGCTTAGAAGGCATCAATTCTCAATCTTGCAAATGCAAATTGTGACCTTTGTATTTTTAATTCATCTCATGTTTAGTTTACATCATGAGTCAAAACATGTAATTAGAAGCCAAAAAGGGTGTTGGATGTTAAACATAATCAGTCAAAATCAAACATTTATTTTTTTACTACCATTTAAAACCATAGTAATCATGGCAAGTTAATCATTTTCCCCTCACATGAATGTAAAGGAACTTAAAGTAAAAATTCATTTGATCCAATTTTAAGTTTTGGTTTTAATTTAAAACATTTGAAAATGTACACCTACTATGTTATATGGAGTCAATTTTGCAAAGGACTATGAAAAGGATTCATATAATCAAAAAAAGTTCATTGAAAAAAATATAGATGATAAAAACATATTAACCACACTAAAAAAACATTCATAATTTTTAAAATGTGAAATTTTAAAGTTTTAAAATTTTTTAAAATGTTTTAGAATTGCTCTAGAATTTTAGAGTTTCAAAAATCCTTTACCACATATAAATGGGCTATAATGTACATGATGTATGAAAAAAAGTTATAGCTTAGAGTATAATAAAACTAAAGAATGTGAAATTTTAATTTTTGGTGATGACTTAAAATTTTGATCATTTTTCAAGATGAAACATTGAATATGTAAAGAATTTGCACACTTTTAAAAATTCATATTTATTCAATAATGACTAAAAAAAATTGGCATGCATTGGGGAACAAGTATTTTTTAAAACAAGTTACAAAAAATTTCATTCAAAATTTCATTTGCATGTAAAAGTTTTTTTTGGGAAAAAGGATGTGTATTCCTTTTCCAAAATAATCCCTTTGGCTCCTAGTTACATGTTTTGACCCTCATGCCATGTTTAAATAATAAAGTTATCTAATCTTTGTTCATCTTTTTTGATTTTTTGATTTTTTTTCAAGTTGTGTTTTTTATTTATCCTTGACATTCATGGTTTAAATTTCTTGAATGTTACATTAACTAATACAGTAGTCTCCCGTTTAAGTACGCAACTTGAACCTCGGAGTTTTGTGCGTACTTTCCGGGTAGGTACGTACTTTAGACGCTCCATTCCCAAGTGCGTACTGTAATTAATCTTGAACTTGAACTTTGTGCATTAAATGCTGGGTTTCAGCATTTCATACTGACATTTAATAAAACTAGTGTGTGCCCCGTGCCTAAGGCACAGGTGTGTGTGTGTCAGGGAGGAGAAGCAAATTTTCTTTTGATTTTCCCACCTTCCTTCCTTTCCCTCTTCCTTTATGTTTTTCCTCTCCACCTTCCTAGTTAATGCTTTTCTCTCCAAGCAGCAGCACAAATCCCGAGAGACGTTATGTAATCT
>Ga0209611_10004886_pt1 | contig 22739 bp, 20 predicted proteins | sample S1TSphgellanicum_3_FD_187693 | JGI IMG/M metagenome (GOLD analysis project Ga0209611, IMG submission 187693) | Host-associated microbial communities from peat moss isolated from Minnesota, USA - S1T2_Fc - Sphagnum magellanicum MG (SPAdes) (version 2) | ecosystem: Host-associated > Plants > Peat... | reverse complement strand
GGCAAGTCCCAACACCAAAGGGTGTCCCGAATGCTAAACTAACCCGATTTGGTTGGTTTTTGGATGCAGATTCACATGAGCTAAGCTAGTCCCTCTTCTTAGTCTAATCCCTGGGCTCCCAACTCGACCCTCTACCCCTTTCTAGAGTTGGAAGCCGGGAGCATGCTACCAAGTTCAACTTTCCGCAACTTGACTTTGTGAAACCCCCAAGTGGGTTTCACCCCGTGACTTGGGAGCGCGTCAACGGCTGCCTGCATGTTACTGTCGTTGTCATCAGACGCAACAACGACAATAACATCGTCGACGACCACCACACTCACAGCATGATCACCGTTGCTCGACATTGTATTTTGTAGCTCCCTCAGCGTCGCAACGGAAGACCGTGGCGAGGTGGACTCTGTGGTGGACTTAGGCCTGATGGTGGACTCCGTGCGGACTGACGACGGACTCCATTAGGGCACTAGGGCCATAATAAATAATTTATCCAATTACCTGTGATTACCGGGTAATCGGGTAATCCGTTCGACTTTACCTTTATTCTACCCACTACCTTACCTGTTGTCTTCCCTTCAGCCTTTACCACTAATTTTTATCGTTTTACTGGGGAACAACCAGTTGTCTACCTTACCTTGCCGAGGCCTAGATGTTAGGCTAGCACCAACTAAATGTCAAAATCTTTCCATGTCAATAATCGACCAGGTTAATCGTGGTGAAGGGGTTATGTGTTAGAGGGGTGGAAGTCGAAAAGTAGTTAGACCTACCACTACCACTCGATTTAAGATGAAACATGTTTGCATCCTTTGCAATGTAAGTGAATTTTTTTTATGGAGAAAAGTGATTAAGACAAAAAGAGGAGGCCCTCAAGCCCTTTGAAACTCCAAATGACATTGGCATAAAAATGTAAAAACACATTAATCTATTTGTGTAAACATCCAAATACCTCAATTGCTATTGGAAGGAATTGATCAATGAGATGTTGATCATGATAATTTGTGGCTTGAACTACATCGAAAGCATCAAATCTTTGAATTGTGCAAAATCGAAAAAGTAAATCCACTCACATTGGGTTGACAATGACAATCTCAACTAAGGTGCAAATTTCATCTTTGGTGAAAACAATGTCAATTCATCAACAAGATAAATTGGACATGGTTGAAAGAAGTGTATGTAATTGTTTTTGTGTTATGTGAAAATTAACATCTTGCGCAATGGCAACAGAAATGTTACGAACTACATCATGGATTCCTATGCACTCATTATCGTGGGCACAACATAAAAAGTGAATACCCATAAGGTCGATGGGGATGTGTGCATACACATCGAAGGATACTTGTAATTAAAGAATATGATAATCCAAGTCTTATCTAACATGCTATAGAAAAAACTAAGGAAAATAATTGAAAGGTTGGGAAGAATAGTTGAGTTGTAAGCCAAGTGCCGACCCTAAGGCTAGGACATAACAAAATTTAAACATAATGTGCTTCAAAATATCATCTCAAAAAGCATGTTGAAAACGGTATGATGATGCAAACACTTTGAAATGAAATATAAGTTTAGCGAAGAAATAAAAATTAACCAATAAAATATATAAATTTTCGCAAGAGATATAAGTTTAAGAAAAAAGAGATAAAAGTTTTGCCAAGGTAAGTAAAAGATTAATTGTTAGTGAATAGGCAAGGCTAAAATTTAGGTCAATATAGTAGTTAGGTGGGTTGGTAGTATGGAGGTTAGGGTTGGGAAAAATTTGTCAAAAGCCAACAGCTATAAAAGATTGACTGTGGTAGAATGTTAGTTAACGTAAGGTAAAGAGATCAATGAAAAAAAGACGAATCATCCAGCCCATCCTATGGACAGAACGGCCAACTGGTGCAATCATGGGGGCTGGTTCACTCTGGCCCCGAAGGAAGTCATGATTCATTTGAACACAAATAACTTATCCAAGGGAACATTATTGCGAACAAGAAAACGTTATGGTTTACACTTTCGATCGTTGGTAGTTGGAATTTCGCTACGATGTTTGCTTTGATTACAAGGATTTTGCACATCATGAGCAGATTGTATGGTTGAGTGCGAGAAATTGGTTTGAATCAGCAAGTGATTTGCGTTGGAAAATACCGAATTCGTAAGTTGACAGTCGATTCCTGAAAACTAGAATGAGAGATGGCCGTCAGCTTCTCGCTTGACCACGGATTTGGAGGCTTCCAAGAAGAAATGGCCACTACTGGCACGTCGGATGAAGCTGCACAAGATTCTGATGAGTGGAGGAACTATTTGACGTGCAAATTGAGTCTTGCCGCTTTCCAAGCACTCGGAATTTCCCCAGCGGTTCTCGTTCTCAACCCCCCGGATCTAGTACAAGAGGTGAAGTGAAAGATCGAGAAGCACAGACAGACCGAGGAATCAGAGATTTTGGATGCTAGCATCGCACATGCAGCTTTATTGGCTCTTGAGGGGTCTCTGAAGACCATTTCATTGCTTGCAGTGGCTTGGAGTGTCGGGCTCAGATCCTGGATTGTCCTCATGCGGAAATCCGGCTTTCGGGAGTGAGGGGCTTGGTGCACGCGCTCAAGGGTGACTGGGAAAAAGCTAACGATTTCCTTCGCCACAGCGTCATGGGAGTGGAGCGGTGCTGCCCGATTTCCGATCAATTCTTCCACGAATATGTGCTAAGCTTGTTTGCAGAGCCGTTGGGATATCTCTTGACGCATGTGATTGATGATGCCAGGGAAGCGAACAGTTACTGCTTGAAATCACGTCATTGCCAAAACAACCATGCTTTCTATCCTTTTCTGCCCCACGGGCTGGGAGTTTTAGAAGTACAAGGAGGACGGCCGCATCAGGAGGCAACCGTTGAAGCTCTGATAAAGTGTGCGAGGCTTGTTCGTTGCTGGCCTGAAGCTCTATGCGTGTGCTTCAATGCATATTACAGGACTGGCACGGCAGCCCTTGAGTTGAAGAAAACGGATAGGGTGCGCGAGGTCTTGCTGGAAAGTATTGGCCTAGCTAGGCCTGCTAGGATGACGCACTTACAGATTTCTTTATGGAAGAGACTAGCTCAGGTAGATTTTGAAGAGAACAAGTTTTTGCAAGCTCTGTCAAGCTACGCCAAGGCTCTGCGATCAGCTTTGAGTATTTGTACAGAGGAAGAGCAGGTCGACATTCAATGTTTGTATCAACACACAATGGCGTGCGTCGTACTGGCCATTTCCCAGGCAGGTTACAGTAAGGAACTCGCAGGACCTGCGATCAATGATACTGAGCCTGTGGATGGACTGGCTTACGCGCTTTCTGTTCTTGCACAGTTTGAAAACAACAGGAGCATGGAATCTGACCTTTTGCAAGAACTAGCTGATTGTGTAGCGGTGGAGCTGCAAGTGAAACAGGCAGCATGGATAGACAAATGTCTGACGGACCTTATGGTGATACACCAAGATTCTGGTGCCTACGGCAAAGCAGCTGAGGTATCTCATACACTCAAGATTTGGGAATCTCAACGTGCAATTGGGAAGGCAATCCGTTGCAGCAGTCTTGTGGTATGAGGCTGGTAATATGGAGAAATCGCTCGAGATCATACAAGCAGCATTGGCCAAATGTCTGCAGCTTGACAGCACAGATTGGAAGCTTCAAGCTCGTCTGTAGATAAGTGCTGCCTCTTTCTTTGAAGCATATGGGTCAGGTTGAAAGGCAGTTGTGGCAAGGGAGAAAGCAGGGGATCTTCGTGCCCAAGAAAATTCATATGCGTAATGATGACGAGGAAATTGTGAATGGAATGGTCCGTCTTCTCATGAATTACAAAACACAGAGAAGCTGGTCTTTGGCTGAAAAGCTGGTCACCTCAATAGATGCACACATCTACAATCATTTCAAGGGGACACTAAACTGGCAGAATGGGCAGATGATAAAGATGGAAATCAGACAAAAAATTGGAGATTATGAGGGAGCTGCAATGTTGTTACAAGAAATACAGGATGTCAATGGTGACCTAGAATTTGTTAGCATATGTGAGCATACTGCTGCAAGTGGCAGCTGAATACCTTGCAAGGAATGATCTCTGGGAGAAATCTATGAAGAAGAGTCAGCAGCTACTTGAAAAGCTTCAAGAACTGCGTCCTTCTATGGCACAGCAGCAACTTGCTACTGAGATGCACATACACCTCCTTCCAAACTCCTGTTATCAGGCAATGGGGAATGGCAAACTTGCAAAATCGGAGCTAGTGAAGGCAATGGTGCTGAGTGAGTCTGTGGACATGTCTAGATGGAAAGGTGACCAAGAAGGCATACGTAGACTGTTGGTGCATGTTCTTTGCTTGCAGGCCAATGCTTCTTCTGCATGCAAAGACCATGCAGAATCACAGAGACTGCTCAGCCTAGCCAGTACCATGGCTGATAGTGAGCATCCTTTACTTCTTGGATCAATTAAATGGCATCAGGCCCAACTGCTCGAGCATCAGCAACATTGGAATGAAGCTCTCATTGTAGCTCAAGAGGCTGCCCTGCTTGCTGTAGATGAACAAAAACTCTTCTGTCATCAAGACCATGAGCCAACAACTTGGATTCTATTTTATGGTAAATACCTGAAGGATATGTTCTGGTTGCTCAAGGAGCTGTGCGTGAGGTACCTCCAAGTTCCCCAGAATGGCTTGCTATGGGCTGAAAGGAGCAGAATGCACTTCTTGATGTACCAAATCTATAGCAAGCCTGTGGAGAGTGCACTTCCAGAGCCCGACGCACTTGATCAGTGTGATTAACTGTTACAGAAGATGATTACACTCACTGTGAAAACCTTGGGCCTCAAGACAGTCATAATCGAGTATTCGTACAATCCAGACAAGGACATGATTTATATGTATGTCCTCAGACTTTCTTCTGATGATAATGGCAATTTTCAGTTTTTTGCCAAGAATTGCGATCTCAACATCTGGTTTCAAGATTGTAGCTTGCCCAAAAACGCTTGTTTGGAGGAGATGGTAAGTAAGGCTTTGGAGGATACTGTTGTGACTGAGGACAAGAAGTCTGGAGCAATTGGAAGCCTGAGCATGCTGCACTCACTCCTGGTGCAGTACATTGAGGAAGATTTGGAGAGTTGTGACACATTTGTTTTTGCACCTGGCCATGGATGTTTGGCTACAGTTCCCTTCGCCGCTTTGTATGATGACAGAAAACATGAGTTTCTAATTGCCAGAAAATGTGTGGCTGTAATCCCTTCAATTTTGAGTTTGCACCATTGCATGTATCTCCAGAAATAGTTTGAGATGACTACGGTCCAGTCTCAAATTGACAGCCAGCTTCCACATATACCAGCTTTCATAGCTGGTAATCCAAAGCCAATGGGGCTCAAATGCAGACAGCTACCATATGCAGCAGAGGAAGCAGAGATGGTGGCATCATATTTCCATGTCAAGCCATGCTTGGGCAAAGAAATGACCAAGAAAGCCATCCTTGAGGGCTTAGCTAACAGTGGTGTGGTGCTGCTGGCCACACATGGTAAGGTGGATGAAGAGTACCCTTGTGGTTGCCTTCTGCTTCAAGGGCCCACAAAATCTTGTGATGTCACATGTACATCTGCATCAATATCTGCACAGACATATGTGTTGATGGTAGAAGAACCTCCATCCATGCCTGCAGGAACACCCAAGGGCAAGGGCACCATACAGCATGAACCGGAGCATGCAACCGATAAAGGGGGGCATGACAGGTTGAGCCTTTTTGAAGGCACTGATGTTGAGACCAAACGTATGAAGGCTGAAGAGGCAGACCAGGTTCTCACAGCTGCAGAGATTGCAACTTTGGAAAATGGCATCTCAGCTGAGCTGGTTGTGCTGAGTGCATATGAGGCAGATTTGGGCCAAGCAACTGCTAGTGAAGGGCTGCTGGGATTAGGTCGAGCTCTTCTGCAAGCTGGAGCAGCAACTGCAATTCTAACCTTGTGGAAAGTGGATGGTTTGATGACCTCACGTTTTGTGGTATCATATGCAGCCCCAGTCACCCACAGACCTGTGATTGCAATACAGATAGAAAGATGGATTGTGTCTCGTGGTGCAGGTCTCCATTACTATTTGAAGTATCCACCATACTGGGTGCTCACTGACACTGAAACTACTGCATTGTGCATTGTTCAGGTCTGTTCCACGAGCTCCTCATTGCAACCCCAAAAGGCAGGAATGTGAGTGAGTGCTTGCAGATGGTCATGCTGCAAATGATCCAAGACAATGTACCAATTAGACATTGGGCACCATTTACAATTGTTGGATCACCAGCTGTGCGCTTGTTTGTGCCTAACGACAATTGGGAGGTGTCCGGGTTGGATAAGTTCTCACACGTGTTGTTTCCAAGCAATGACCCCTGCCAATTTCCCTGTCGAGTGTGTGAGGAGCTACAGCTGGAGAAGTTGCATATTATCCTTGATCCTGAGGACTGTCTTCGGGTATGTCCAGACAACATTGTTGCAGCCTCAGTTGATCCTGAAAAAATAATTGAGCTGTTACAGCAAGGTGCTAGGATACAAAGGTCAGAAGAAAATGATCAAGTATGGAGCTTTGTGACCTAGCACCATGCTTCAGTTTATACTTCTGCTTGAAGTACTTCTGTATGCTTATGTCCTTTTATCATCTTCACCCTGACTAGTCATGACACTTCCCCCCCCCCCCCCTTTTATGACTACCAACAGAGATAGAGAACCTCAATCTATAGATGTGTCTTGCAAATTTTTGTGGGCTGTGAATCTTGTGATCTCATATGATCTCAAACTTTTGTGTGTTGCGGATATTATGATCTCGTATGATCTCAAACTTTTGTGTGTTGCGAATATTGTCTCTGTTGACAACAAATTCTTTCATTTTTTGCCTCCAACAGTGCAGCACAGAATCTGAAAGCTAAGGCACTGGAGAGATCCAGAAATCTGTTCACATTTTGATGGAATTTCTCTGAATTGCACAACACAAGCTGGATCATCATCTCACCTTTCAATGCAGAGGACTCGCCTTGGATGAAAATACTGCTGTCAGGTTGGATGGATATATCATCCTTTAGGAGCTTTCATCATCCTCATTAGCATGTAGATGCCACAGCTCACAATCATCTATCCTTGGGGTACAAAATACATTAGTCAATTATGTTAGATGAAAATATCTTTATGCCAAGTTAGATGGATATGTGATCACCTTAGGGGAGCCTTTATTCAGGGATCTAAGGTAGGCAGCAATGCTTGAAGGAGGAGGTGGGTGTATTTTTTAACACGCTTACCTCAACATTCTTCATTAATGCTTAAGCATGTTAAAAGCCCCATAGTTTCATTTCTTATAGTAAAGCACTGCCTGGATTTCCTCTCTATTTTCAGCTCCATTACCTGCCTGAAGAAAGCTGTTTTCAGCTGCCTTCTGCGGTGGAAGGTACCAGCCAGGCTGTATTGGGATCTTCTGACCAGCGGAAGGCACCAGCCGGCCTGTCACTATTTCTTAAAAGTGAAAAAATCCCAGCTCTGCTTTCCGTAGGAAAAGGACCTGAGTACAGGCCCTTTCATAATTTTCGACCTGTTGCTTTGGCCTACCAGCCTCAGGCACACATCTCAAATCAGGGAAGGGCCTGTCTCCTATAGATAAACTTCTTGTGTGCCAAATACCACTCACATGTTTTTTCTCCAGATTTCATCACCAAAATGTTTGATAGGGTTTCTTTGTTTCTTCAATGTTATAAACTCTAAATACTAAAAAAAGGCACATCATAGGCTTACACATGTAAGAACTAAGAACCCTAAGAATAAATAGGTCTTGAATAATACTGCATTAAAACATAAAATAATTTGATATAGAAGAAACTGTACATCATTTTGTTTGGAACAAGTATTAATTAAGTCAATTGTTCCATTTTTCCAAGTAGCTCTGCAAAATATTATGCTCAATGAATGACTGTAATGGAATGAAGAATTCGTTCCAGAAATTATGTGAGTTTTAGTGGAGAGTTTGAGACTAAGTGACCACCATTAACATTCAATTCTAGTGAAATGTAATACCAGTGGCTTCTGTTGATGGGTTCCTGTGTGTCTGCTTCTCTTAAACAATTAGCAGACCCTATCTGCACAATAAAGGCACCACTTGACAGTTATATACAATCAACTGATGAATTCACACAAAATCCTTACATACAAGGAATCTCACCAACTTTCAAGGTGAAATTTTCCTTTGTTATCTCCCTCTAATAACAAACCAGTGAGGAAACCAGCTAGAATCAAAATTTCAGTTCTCAAAATTTTCCTACACCCTACACAAACACTTCTATACTTCCTCAATACAATGCTGGAAAATTTCCTAATTTTCAGATTGAATACTGCGCAAAATTTGGAGCAAGGCCAAGAAGAGGTTGATGACATCAAGGTAAAGAGCCACCGATGCCCAAATAAATTCATCATATGTGTAGCGCTTGATAAGATTGTCAGTGTCATAGATGATGTAAGCACTGAATATAAGAGCAGAGAGCACACCATATATGGTCACAGATATAGGACCAAGAGGGAAAAAGGCCTGCACAACATGCCACAAAATATCACACAAATAATAACGCTACCTGTCAAATGACTCCCAGTCTCAAGTGCCACTCTATCATCTACATACAATAACCCATTATCAAAGTACAAATCAGACATCCTGAATCAGTGATCCATCAAAAGCCAAGAATCAATCAAAGTTCAATGGTTTGAAGGGCAAACTGAGTGTTGTATTCTGATCTGATGATTCAATTGAGTTGCTAAGTCCTTAATCTTAAAAAGGAAATGCCCAAGGTCACTATATCCACATTATAACCTTGAAGGACAGGCCTTTATAAGTAAAAAAGAGAAAGAATGAACAGCAAATCATAGGCTTTCTTGAGATGCAGAGAAGCAGATTCTTCAAGATCTTGAATTAATGAGTGCAAAAACCAACAAGAACAGAAATCTGCTCCTCACCAGTATATCTCTTGCAAGCAACTGTGTGAGAAAATAGCAACTAGAGTAAAAAAGTTCTCAAGGAAAAATGTACCTGAATGATGCCAAACAAGACAAGGACTATAAGACTCACGAAGAGAATGGGGCCCAAGTAGCTAAAGTCATAACCCTTACTGGCAGCCCAATATGTATATGCTGTGAGTGACACCACCACTGCTGCTGTCAATATTAGTGCTTCCAGAACAATTATTCCTGTCCCCCCAAATCAATGCAACATGTAAGAACCTTGCGTTGGATGCAGGAAGTCTCATAAATCACAAGCCAGGTAGAACTCTGGCCCCAATATCACCTCCACCCACTTTTCTTTACCACACAACACCAAAACTAATGTTCGCCCCAGATATCTTCCATACCAAAGTACATCACACCACAGGAAAAAGACCAAGCCCCATTGCAGGACTTCAAGCTATGTTTGTCGATATTTCTTAGGTTCGTTTTCAACACCAGGGTTTAAAATTGAGTATTATATCCAACACCTGGAACAATCTCAACACAACTCAGAACAGTTGTTCGCAAATGATGCCAAATACAATGTCAAGCTAAATAACTTGGTGATGGACCCAAAAAATAATCAGCAAAGCAAGTCACAAATCAAAGGTTATACAATTCAGAGAAGCATACCATCAGTAAGAGCACAGATAATTCCTACAGTGAGGCTGATGGCAACTGTGAAGAGCCCAAGTAAAATCAGATTGATCGGATGGCTCTGATGGTAGTAATACAGAGGGCACATCACTGCCACAAAACAGTGTACACACAGGAACCATGTCAAGTTCATCTTGATAAGAAATAGAACCAAACTTCTAACCCAAAGCTGAGAATTTACAAGAACAGTCACAAAGAATTTGGCAATTTCATCAATGATGGGAAAGTTCCCAACCAACAATGGAACACAACTCGTGGACTCCAATTCTAACGAAAAAATAAGCAGGCAAATGGGCCAAGTTTAAAAACCAGCACTCACATATAAGGGGTAAGATACTGATGAAGATAAGAGACCATCCATTCGATTGCAAAAAGAGAAGAACAGCTGGAGTAAAAACTACTATTGCTGACACCAATGTTGTGAGTACCAACTGGACACTCAGGATCCCATATACTTTTCGAATGAAAGCCCATCGCAAAACATTTTCATCCCCTGGTATACCCGGATACAAAGCTGCAGGCTGCCCTACTGCACTCTCAATGTCCCCATAGCCATAATTTTTGTAACCAGCCATTACTGCAGCTTGTTAGTTGTTGATCACCACTCAAATTGGATAACTGCAGATATCTTTCTTATGGTGATGAAAGCTCACAAGAAATTATAGAACCTTGAGGATTCGTAGAAAATTCTGGAGCTTTAGATGTTCTCTGATTGAAAGTCGAAAATCTTATGAAAACCCTTGAGCAATTTGTGGAAATCTCCTGAGATCTGAAGAACCTGGAGAGATGGCACCAATTCTCAGGGTTAAAAAGAATGAGATAACACTAATCATGTCCCAAAAAATTCCTACGGTTTTCACAAAGGAAAACCGCGCCTAAGCTTTCGGACACATTTGACAATCCAGAACCCTTTATACACAAATGGAATAAATAACAAAAAAGGTGAGGAACACTTGAGCAAAGTCCATCAACAGAGACAACCTGAGCACGGTTGCTAAAAGCCCCCTCCCCACTTCCATCAAAGAAGAAGAAAAAAATTCCAGCACCTCAAAAGACCTACCAGAATTATGCTGGACAACAAACGAAGAATCGGAGAAAGGAAAAGTAAAATTTGCTTATTTCATTACCCGCACGACAAAATCCCTCCCAAAAAAAACACAAACAAGGCAAATTTAAAACCCTCAACACAACACAACACAAAAACAACCTCACAAAGAACCTCAACGGAAAACTATCACCAACGGCTCCCGCAAAAGAAAAAAAGAACGCACAAGGGTAATTCTTGAACACAGAAGAACAAACAGGACCATAACGTGAACCGACTGTTTCGAGGATGAAAATTTCGAATCAAAGCGAAATTTCTGCAAACAAAAAAAGCAAAAAGGAAAAAAAAAAAAGAAAACTTACAATTCTTGAACACAGAGAAGAAGCAGGACCTGAACCTGAACCGACCGAATGTTTCGAGGATTCAAAGTTCGAATTAGATCAAATTTGCCGCACGCACCTGAACGCGTCTCCACGAAGAAGCACAATCACAGAGAAGCGCGCGAATAAAAAATAACTGACATAAAATAGGATGCGAAGAAAACGAGTTCTCACCGAAGGAAACTTCCAACACACGAGCGGGAACGGAACGTCGGAACCTGACGCCGCGAATCACAACAGCGATGGCGCTGAGAAGGAAAACAGAAGGGGGCAATAAAGACGACGAAGGAAGAGACATGTACATATACGTATGTATATACGTATATGTACATGTCTCTTCCTTCGTCGTCTTCGTACATACGAAGTGAAGAAATAGATTAATTAAGACTACATGAATGTATGTACGTATATTTGTATATATACATGTCTTCTAAGAAGGGAGACTTAGAAGGTTTCGGATGTATTCTAAAGAGTCATTTTTCTATTCTTTAATACTGAAAAAGGGCCAACATATTTAGTACCACTTTAAACAATTAAATATCTATTTTCTGCACATTTGAGTATTTTTTATTGGGCCCTGCCCCCACATGGACAGGGACTATTGCATTGGATCCAACTTTTGGAAGTTTTATCTTATTAGAATCAGGTTCGCAGAAGGTGAACCGGTTTCTTTGGTGAAAGTGTTTAGACTGTTTAGATTGGAATGAATTTTTTTTTGGTGTTCAGAGTGTGGACGGTATTACATATAGTAAAGGACATCGTGAAGCATCATTTCATCCATCTGTCCCGTCATTCATCTGTCCATCCGTCCGGTCATTCATCCGTCTTGTTTAGATGTACAACATCTTATCTATTGGCAGGCTCAGCGTGTTTGTGATGCCTTGTTTTTTTTATCTTTGGGTGGTTTGTCGAGGGTCGATTTTACAAATATTGAGGTTCTGCATAAACAGAATAATGGTAGTACTTTCATTTGTCAATATTAATTGGGATAAAAATATTTTTTAAGAATAGTGGAAAGTCAAGAAGCAAGAACAAAATTGGCATACATTTGCATTTCTATTACACTCAAGTTAAGCCTCTAAAAATGTTTTCTGAGATGTTTTTTTTGTTTTTTCTAATGAATGTGGGGAAAAGTTGAGATTTTATTATCTCTAAAATTAAGGAAAATATTCATTTCCAATTTAGATTACCTAAATGTTTAAAGGTCAATTAAGATTTTTTTATATCGTTTTTCATTTCCCAAAAATAGATAAATATTTGGCCTTGATCCATGAGAGGTTGAAGTGGAGGTGTGTAGGCCGCTGCGCTCTAGAACCTTAGCTTTTAGAATATTCTTCAATGTCCCATACTCTTCTATCTTAGATTTAAGAAAAAAAATTTCAAGATTGGGAATGATAATTATTCATTGTGCAAGTTATTGAATATACTATACAAATATATGAAGGTTGAATCAAGAAAAGCAAACTAAAATGGTCATGTTTGATCATTTGAATAATTAATAATGATACCAAATTATTATTGAGTGTTCTTACTAAGTTAAATGTAATCTGTAGACATGAACAAAATTAGCTTTCATCTTTAAAAAAAATTTAAGAAGTATTGTTCGTATTGGAGAAGGTCTTGCTATGGGCACCTTCCGGATTTGAGATCCTCAAGGCCAATAAGCTGAGGGAGGTCAAAAATTCGGAGGTGAGATCATGGCATACATATTTATGGCTACCATGGACAACAATTACCTTCGTCCATGCCATGACCATATATCACCATTTGCATAATGCTGGAGTACTTGGGCCAGTTCAACATTAATTATATTATTTTCAGAAATATTGAAATTTTCAAAGGAAGATTTCTTTTTCAGATTATTTTTTGAATTAAAATTAAAAATATGATGAAATATTTGGGAATATATCATTTGTCATATTGGAATCCTCAAAATTAATTAATTAATTATTCAATAAGCATGTGTCCAAATGACCAAGGTACTACAACAATCAACAAAATAATCATGAGGTAAATTAGACAAGCAATTTGAATTATTCAAAGTTTCAATCTCCATGACCACATAATCAACAACATAATCAATTATTTGGATAACATAATTGATAACCCCGGAACCTTTATTGGCCTAGCAAAATATTGCCCAAAAGCACTTGTATTTAAGTCACTTCTTTTATTTTAAAGGAAATCTCAAGAAAAAAAAGTTTTAATCATTTTCAATTTCAACATGATTTGAAGGAAGAGCCAAAAAGTGGTTACATTGGCTACTCTTGTGATTATTTTCTTTCCCATTGATCATGGTCACCCATTTGTTTCCTTTGCTACTTCAATATTTATGGACTATTACCTATTAGTATCTAGGCCAATTCAACAAGCTCTTGTTGAATATTTAATTAATTTTTAGAAATCCAATTAGACTTTTTTAAATTATTTTATTTTCAATAAAATTTATAATAATTATTGGATATTTCGACAATAATAATTTCTAAGCTTTTGGAATAAATATTTAAGTTAGTGTAAAAAAAGGGCTTTCTAAACTAGGGGTTTTTTTAGGAAATATAGAATATTGCACAAGTGGCAATCAGTAATGCAAATTTGGTGCACTTATTGCAATAAGAAAAAAATTGAAACAAGAAATGTGGCATTGGCTTAAACAACAACAACTACCAAATTTCATAAATGTTCAATAGATGGTGGCTAAGGTTTCTAGAACCTTCGACTTAATTATGTACCATTTTTTGAAATTTTAACAAAATCAAAAATAATATAATTAATGTCAAATTTGCCCAAGTACTACCATATTTCAATATTTATGGCAGTCCGTTGTAATTTGTCATTAATTAACATATGGACAAATTTCATTTTTGAATAGGTTTTCACATGTGTTGTCATTTTTTTTAGTTTCAAAAATACAAGGTTGCCATTTTTTTTTCAATTCTTACATTTTTGGAGCCACCTTGGATTTTCATTTTATAATCCTTAAAAAAACACTAGTGCAGTTAGACATGAGGGAAAGGCTACACACCTATTTTTCTTTTAGGCAAGTACATAATTTTATCGTCTTTTTTGGTGATAAGCCAATCAAAATCACTTTGAACACACACCCCCACAAAGAATAAATATGTTTAAATGATTAGTTTTAAATCTTATGAACATTTATAATATAAAGTTTCAACTCCACCGACTTCCACACGCCAAAAAAAAAAAACAACAACTCCAAGTTTTGGAAGCAAGATTGGAGAAACCCCGCTAACCTTCATTTGTGCACTAAATAGTGAAGGAAGTGTGCAGCTCATCTTTGTGGCAAGAAATGACCATTGATGGTGTTAAGAGTTCATGGTATGAAAGGAGATTGATTCTACATGAATAGGTATGTACATTGCTTTTGCTCCTTGAATGATGCTCTCATTCTTGGGCATGCACAAAAAATTTAACACTTGAAATGGAAAGACTTGCTTCAAATTACCAAGATGTGGTGCGGGATTGGAGTTCATCTTGGTGGGAGAGATGCACATTGATGGTGTGAACAACATTTAGTCTACATGGAGAAGTATGCAACTTGCCTTTGCTTCTTGAATTATGTTATCATTTTTTTAGCATGCACAAATTTGTGAGGAAGAAATTTTTTTCCAAGTAAAATGGAAGGATTTTGCTTCAAATTAACAAGATGTTGGTGCAATAATGCATTTTGTAGATTCTCAAAATTGCAAGATGGTGGATATAGGAAAAGATTTTATAGATTTGGTGGATATTGGAAAGGGTCTTGTAGATTTTCAATTTCATCATGGTGGACGTAGGAGAGGATTTTGCAAATTTTCAATTGTAGGATAGTGGATGCAAGAGAAGTCTCTACACATTTCTCAATTGCAAGATGATGGTGCATATTAGAGTCCATTCTCAATTAGAAGAGTTCATATATGTGTTTGAAATCACATGAACATGTGCATTTCCTCTTCTTTTCTTCCTTCTTCCACCATTGCTTACACTATGAATGAATATACTTGAAAGGATAGGAAGACATTATAAGGATAATGATGACAACAATTAAAGAAGAGTTTTTTTTTTAAAAATTTGCAAAAAGTGACAATATTGACCAAGGTTGGCATTTTAACAAAATAAAAAATTCCCACATTTCATGGTTTTGGGGGTCTGCGGTAAAGATTTGATGCCACAATAACTTCATATTGGAATCCATTTGTTTTAGCAAATATTAAAATTGTTACTATTTTACCCACATCTAGTTTCTTTTTGGGAAAATTTATAATTTGGATCTCCTTTTCAACCAGAGATAATGTGTAGCACACTAAATCAAAGGTGGGGTGTATATTTGAAAGAACTTGTAACACCACATGCATTTATTTGCTTGGAATATTCCCCTTGTTTGGGAATTTTACCAACATTGCAAGTAATGTTCATTGTTCTTCCTCTATCATGTTCTATAAAAGAAGAGTGGAAAAGATGTGAAATGAAGGGAAATTCACAAAATTGAAAACAAAGATGTTCCCCGAGTAATTGAGTTGAAAACCTAATGTGTAAAAAAAATTATAGATGTGTTGTTGCTAAAGCAACACCAAATGCAAATGACTATGCATTGAAAGCATTACAACATTGGTGTGAATGATAGTGCAAGGTTTTCATCCTCCTAATTCAAGTTGGAACAACTTGCTTTGGACCTCTCAACTACAATTCAAATTTCAATGAACTACCAACTTGAAACGCTTGACAAAATTTTACAAAAGGATTGTTATTATACCATGTTAATTACTTTTAATTTACTATAAAGTATAGATACATAGGCACTAGCCATAATTAGCACATACAAATGCAAAAAGTTAAATAGATGCAATCTAAACCTTACATACATTTGGAACAAATTTGGAATCCCGATGTCTTAAGTATTCCTTTTGGGTTTTGAAATATCATCAGTTCTCATTCATGAAAATGAATGTAAGATCATTCAAAACTATTTGAAATAGCTTATAATAATTGTTGAAGATTTTACACCAAAAAAATTGCATTTAATCCACCTTTGTATGGTTGATTATGTTTGAAATGGTAAAGTGCCTTAAATGTGGTATGGTTGACATGCAAAATATTGATGGTATACATCAAAAGCAAATAATAGAAATGTGGTGGAGCAACATGGCTCTATGTGGAAGACACGTTACTATGAATGTTAGACATAGAGGTTAACTTGGACATGCCAATTTTTCCATCTCTACATATTTTTTCCCCTTTTTACTATTTTGTGAAATTTAAACTTCCAAATAATTCGTCAAAGTTGAGGTTTCATAAAACTAAACTTGAACATTGAACGATTGAATGTTATGACCACATATTTGTTGTATACATCTGTTGGAACTAACACAATGGTGCCTTCAAAGTGCCATTGTGGAGTTTGATTTGTAATTTCAAAGATATGAAGAAAATTACAAATCCAACCCCACCTATGTTTTTAAACTCCTCACAACAATATGATACATATCGTATGGCAGTACAACTATGATAATCTTCATTGGGGATTACTCCCTAAATAAAAAAATTGTGATCAATTTTCTAATTAGCAAAATAAACAACATAAATTATGCAAAAACTTTGGTGTTTTTTTTGTCATTTCCCAATGCTTATAGCAACTTAAGGGTGCAAATAATATGAACCTTGTTGGTGATAAATGGGATATTTCTATCCATGGAACATAAGGAGCAACAAAACCCATGGTAAAGGAGGCCAATATTCCTTCAATGTAGTTGCCTTGCTTCAAAGTGTGCAGTGGATTGTTTCAACCACTTGTAGTATGGTTTGGGGAGTGTATGGAGGAAGGGATATTGGAGTGTGCACACAACACTTTGAAGGACTATGATTTACTTCTAGTGATTAATACTTCAATTGTGGTCCAAGTGTTACAATTTGCTACTATACTATTTTTTAAAATTTCAATGCATGTTTATTTCCATTTAAAATTAACTTTGACCACATAAATCTATTATAAACAACATAATGGGGGAAAAAAATACATAAGTACAAAGCTATTTGGAACATTAATGAGCTTAGATATAATCACTATGTTAGTGCATTGGATTGGAATGCAAAACCGACTTAAGATGTATTAGATTGAACTAGACCATGTTTCTATAGTTGATTTCAAATATTTATATTTGTTACAGTGATGACAATTAGTAGTAGAATTTGCACCCTTGAACAAAGCACATGGGGGTGTTGTAGAATTCAACATGGAGGATACACCAATTAGTTATAATTACAAATATTGTTTCAATAACTATATCAAAACACCAACCAATCAAGCTTAATCTAATGGCCTTTTTTCCTCTCTATTGCAATATGGGGCAAAGGTTTTTATTGCCTTAAACTTAAAATGTGGTAACTATTATTGTTGTATTTTTCAAACGAGGTTTCAACAAACAAAATAATCCAATATTGTTTAAGTTTATATTTGATTGGGTACATGGCTAGGACCACAATAATTACATTAAAGTGATAATCAATGTTTGTAGCTTCTTTTTTTGTTCGCTCTTTTGAATCTACCAACTCTCTTCATGATCATTAAAAGTAATTACATATTGAACCTTACCTTATTCAATAACTCTCCATATTTAGTTCCTTGCAAGTGTCACATATAATCTTCATAGTTTGCAATAATAGTCATGTGTTTCTTTCTTTCTTTTCATGTGTTGGTTAAATTTATGCATAATTGTTTTTGCATTTTTAAAAACTTCTCATTTAAATCTTAAGCTTTTTTGAAAAAATGAGTGGGTGATGACTACAAATTCAAATTTCAAAGGCCTATAACAATTATGTTGCACACAATTATAGGCATCTATCAAGTTAATGAATTCCAAGAATTTTGACCTTTTTTTTTTTTTTTTCTAATACAATTATACTTTGTTATGTTTATGGATCATAATCACTACAAGATTATGTTATACTCGGTGAAAACACAATCAAAGAAGTTAGGGATGCCAAGGTAAAAGTCTTTTTCCAAGGATTACACATGACATGTGTCATTTTTATGTTGATTTATAACTGTATTTCAAGTACCCCCTTTAACACTGCATTTTAAATATAAATATATTTTGACTAAAAAATTATTTTATATCATTTATATTATGCATTCATGCCCTTTATCACATGAACATGAATATTTTTTGTTAAAAACACATTTTCAAAATCCATAACTTTTAGGGTTAAAAACATTTTTGAACCAAATGTGCTCCAATTACTTATACAAACCATTTTCATCAGTTCAAATCCTTTTGCCCTTTTAATCATCAATGTTAAAATCCTTTGCAATTTTAAAAAGAATGATGCATATTTGGTAGAAAAAAGATGTATGAAAAAAATAAGGATTATCCACTTTCGAAGTTTGAATGTTTTGAACATGTAAAAACATTTTTGATTTGTGTTAAATTTTGAACATGTAAACTTTGCAATTAATTAAATATATTTCCGAAAAAAATGTGACAATTCAAACTATTATGTTTCACTTGTGATATTTCAAGGATACAAAAATGTAATTTTAAGAAATGTCCATTTACTTTAGTGGCTCCTTTGACTGTGTTTTTACCCTATTGTGAATTATAAAGGTAGGATATGATTAAGAACGATATAATGAATTTTTTTTTTTTTTTAATGGATCAAACTATGAACATAATTTTAAAAAAAAATAACAATGATGTTTGGTAAGGGAGATTGGGTTAATTTAAAAAACATTTTTTGTGTTTACATCTTATTGGTTTATAATGTAAAACTATGGGATTTGGCAACTTAGAACCCTAGTATGGTTTCCAAATGTAAAATTGTGGGATCTAACAACCTGATTACCATCAAATAAAAGGTTACCAATTAGAAAAACAAATAACAAGAAAAATGGAGAAACACGAGGGTAGGGACTTCCTTTTGTCTACCTATCATCATGCTATAGCTACTATCTTATTACAATTAACATCTTGCAAATATCATCATCTACAAATTTGAAAGAAGACCCACATTCACCTATAGACTTTTTATAGATGATGCCTACTATTTGCAACACCTACAAACCTTTTGTGATTGTTGCCTACAAACTACAATAGCTTTCCATTCCTTTTAGACCTCAAATATTAAGTATACCTCTTTGATGTTGCCCTCCAATGTAATTACCGTCCTGTGACAAAATGTATTTCTTACTCCAAAAACTAAAATAAAGAGTGGATGGCATACAAATATTGGAGAAGAAATGAATAATTAATATATAAGAATAACAAAACTCTATGTAATATTAATATGAACAACCCTCTCTTCTCTTTTCATATTTTAAATAGAACCAAACACCAACAAGAAACATGAAAATACATCAACCATTTTCCATTACAATAATCAAAATAGAATTTGCTTCCATATTTTCTTCCTTTCTTTTCGATATCACATACACATTTTTTCCCCAAGAGAACTTTCCTAACCACATCTAATCTAAAATTATAATCTTGAATATAAAAAAATGATCCATAATCCCCTTTTATCTTCTTTCGAATCATCCCTCTTCTCCCATACCATACAAGGTCCACATGATTGATGGATTACCACCAACCATTCATCTAACAAATTTCATTAGCTTTGTCCTTTGGTAAAAAATGGTAAGTTACTACCATTAATAACCTTTTAACTATTATGATGCCCATGGCACCAATTAATTTAAGAATTTCTACCATGAACATATAGTTAGTAAGATGTGTTTTTGTATTTAGATAATCTATTTTTAAAAGTTCAATTACAACAAATTTTTAAGTAGGTGATCATTAACACATGGGTTTTCCTCAAAGAACCATCATATAGTTAAATATTGTTGTATTGTTTTCAACTTAGAAACAATAAGTAATGTTTCTTCGAACAAGTCCAAGGTCACATGCCAAGGTTAATTCCAAAATTGTGTTCTTAAGGTTATAATGACTATTATTGAATGGTGAATTTGCAACTTTGGCACTATCATAGCCATTCATTAATGTTTTTGTTTTTGGAAACCTAATTAATCATTTCAATACTTCTTGTTGATATTTTTATATGGTCTTACAATGCAATATGCAATATAAGTGTGGGTCATAGGCCATTTTAGTTCAAGGTTAAGTTCATTATTGTGTTAATGAAATGAATATAATATTTTCCATGGCATTTCCCAAGACATTCAAATCTCAAAGATTTTGATGTGTATCATTATATTGTCATGATTGTTTTGCATTTGAAATTTTTTTCTCAAATGATCACCATTTCCATTTCCATCGCTAATAGCCAAGTTTTTCATTATTTCAATACAATTGGACACACATTAATAGAATACAACCCACATTTATATAAACAAATGATCAAATTGCACCCATCAAGAAAGAAATTTCCTTTTGTAATACAGGTGACCTCCAACCAACAGCCTAACCATCCCAACATAACACAAATCCCCATAAATAAAATGTCCAAATCACCTCCATTTTGCATCACTAGTTGAACATTGGAATAGCTTGACAATAATTAGATAGTTATACAACCAAATAATTCATATGCTTATTACTACAATCATGAAAACATATAGGCAAATGTTGTATTATAACACATATATGGAAAAAAAAAACTCAAAATATAAATGTGCCACCATACAAGTTTAAATGTTATCATTTGCCAAACATAATATTCATAAGCCATGTGAGCACCACAACAAAATTGTATTTTTCAATGGATTCTCATTCAATGATGGCTTTGTTGTAATGGAAATTCTCCGTGGTGTTGTAGAAACTCAGTATGCATGTTGAAGTAAATATCCAAATTGCTAGAAAACTTGTTCTTAAAAAACGAAAAGGTGTTGAAAATGCATTTATTTTCAACTAAACCCAAGACTTGCACACTTGCCACCTCAACAAGTCATATGTATTTTGACATTTTATATTTGAGGATGGCACATGTTAAGATTTCACCCCAAAATTTTGTTCTAGGGTTCAAGTCATTGACTTTAATCATTGTAGATTCAAAGGTGTTTGTCATGGTTAGTTGAAAGAACTTCACCTAGGAACCTAGAATGTGGATGTTAAGGAAGGCTAATGTCCATAGGATGGTTTCACCAAGGATTCAAAAGGTCAAAGTAATAGGAACTTAGCGTTATTTACATCTTTTAATGAATGCACCCAAAATTGTGTATGAACTAATCTTAAATCCACCATAGCTCATGTTTTCAAAAAAGACATTGCAACTCTTGGATAAGGGGGAAGGCTACTTCAAATGCTTGCTTCACCTTCTACACCATATTCTTAAAGTTTTGTTTCGTAGTGGCAACATTTCACCATCAAGCTCCTCCCATTTATAAACATGATAGACATGATGGTTGATTCCTCCAAATCCAAAAGCTAGACATTATTCATCTTGCCTCCCCAACCCCTTCCCCCCCTTCAAGTTAATAGATCATTCCATGGGTAAAGTAAAATTCTTGATGTCAAGAAGAGAATGGAAGTAACCAAAGGATCCTCATACTTGGAGTATCCATCACAACATAGTTCAAAAAAATGTTTTAAATGATTTAACAAAATTGACATTGAGTCGTGATAGAAATATTTCAAGTTTGCACAAACTTGATAAGGGTATGTGTAATGTCCAAACTCCAACATAGACAAAATTACAAAAAAACCAAATATGAACTCCAGGCATTATAAGATTTTAAAGAAAGACTTAAGCTTGGATAATAAGGCATTTTCACAACAAGAAGGTGATATTCATTTTAAACCCATTTTTCTAGTGAAAACATGGATATCCGTCAAAGGTTTAACATTCCAACAATTTTTTTAAATTAAAAATAAAATAAAATAAAACTTCACACAACTTCTTTGTTGAGGACATGGTGGTGTCTTGACAAAGAACTATGAACAATTTCCTAGCTTGATAAAATTAAAAGGCAAGATTTTTAAAAAATACAATTGGAACAAACACTTTATTAATAGCAAGATTAAAACACCAAGCAAGATGTAGACTAAACTAGACACCACCCACAACTTATATTGGTGAGATGAAAAACATGCTTTCAATGGCCTTTACTTATACTTGTTTAGGTTAACTAAATTAAATTATGATTCACTCATTCTTATTCATCAAAATTTAAAAAGTTATCCTTGTTCTTACAATTGATTGTGAACCTTTTAATAATGATTTGAAAAATGTTCAAGCTTTCAGCCCTTTTTTATCTCAGTCGATTTTGTGAATATACATTATAATGTCATATTAAAACCTCTTAAGTTGTATTTCTCAAAATTTTCAACTATTGAAAGGGGATTCACAATAGGGATATCTTGATTAATGTAGGTTGGGGGCATTTGAGTAAACCAATTCCATCACAACCAAATGTTTGTTGCAAGCACATAAAAATATCTTATATATTGGTTCAAAGTTGTTTCGAAAAATAAAAATAAGATTTTTCTAAATTGAAAAATGCTTAAAAATCACCACATCCATTCCAATTGTTACAGGAACAATTTCACATACTATAGGTACACATGGTACACATGGTAAGGAAGAGTGAGACATTCAAAATAATATTATTTTACCTCCATTTTTCCTCATTAATGTTGATGGGTCCTAACAACAAAACCAAAAACATCTAGGGTTTCATCAACAAAGCTATGTACTTGATAAAATAACATGTAACATGAAATTTTTTTTGAGAAAGCAACAT
>Ga0209611_10004885_pt1 | contig 22743 bp, 19 predicted proteins | sample S1TSphgellanicum_3_FD_187693 | JGI IMG/M metagenome (GOLD analysis project Ga0209611, IMG submission 187693) | Host-associated microbial communities from peat moss isolated from Minnesota, USA - S1T2_Fc - Sphagnum magellanicum MG (SPAdes) (version 2) | ecosystem: Host-associated > Plants > Peat... | reverse complement strand
AATTAATGGAAAATATTCCCAAAAACATTATGATAATCCAAAATATTATACTTCACTTGTGATCTGTCAAACATACAAAAATGTAGTTTTAAGGAATGTCCACTCTAGTTCCCTTTGACTATGTTTAAATACCCTTTAACAACAAGCACATTGTCGAAACCAAAAGCATTGGTCACATGGTAGCAGAGGTCAAAAAGAAGGGAAAAAAATGGTCTTTGTTCGCAAGTGGGGTCGAAAAGAAAATAAAAATAATAAAGTCTTCAATCATAAAGGGGTTGACAAAAAAAAAAAAAAAAAAAAAATCTTCAAACATAAAGGGGTTGAAAAAAAAAAAAAAAACCTCCATGAAATATTTGTGTCTTTGATCCTCTTTGGCAACTACCCTTTGATGTTGCATCAATGCGTGTTTCTTATTGACTCCCCTTCATTAACCCCGCCTCATGGCCCCTAATCGATGGCTCTTTGTGACTTGGGCTCAACAATAGTTTCCACTATTTTTTGTGACTAACTTTTTGAACACACATCCTTTTAATTACATGTTCTTCGCACAATGTCTCACTAACCACACAAACATAACTTAAGTCTTACACATAGTGCTCCACTTGAATAAAGCTATGAAAAAAGGAAGAAAGAAAAGGGGGGGCAACACATGCACCTTTCCAACATTGTGAAGGAAAAAAAAGTATAAGCAAGGTGGGTAGGATTGCAAAGTGCGCCTCTTTTTGTGTTTAACCAAAATGAAATTTTTTAAAAAAAAAACCAAAAAAATGTTAAAATGCAAAAATGTCCCCACTACCTTAAACCTTAACTAGGATCACACCAACTTTTTTATAGAAAAATTAGTTGCATTTACAGTAGAAAACAAAATCTCCATGGTGAAAACCCATTTAGAAAAAAACTAAATGATGAATTTTTGTTTAAAACAAATAATACTAATGCTAACACTTTTTTTGTTGATGAAAAATAGTCAAAAAGTTATATTAAAATCAAAAGTGGTAAAAAAATATTTTTTTGAGATTTTCAATAACCATAGTTCAACCAAAATTTAAGACCAATTTTCATATATATATATATATACATGGTTCAAGCATGTAGCCAAAATATTTTTAAATGTTTTAAAAAGATTGTTTTCATATTTAGCTTGTAACCAAATCTAGTTAAATTTTCTTTTATATCATTATGTAGCATTGTCCTGGGGGGGGGGGACACTAGTTTTAAAAAGTAAATAATACATGAGTAAAAATATAGGGTGCAATATATTGGTTGTTGGGTAAAAATTATAAGTTAATTAGTTTAAAAATAAGGTACATTTTATTCAAATAATCAATTTAATTATAATATGCAATAATCTGAAATAATGGACTATAATTAATATAGGGTGGCTTTAATATGTATATACATTTTTTAAAAATAATAATAGGGTGATAAAAAAATGGTTTGGACAATTATCTGATAACCCCCCTAAAAATGGTCATTTGACGCACATATATCCCAAACTTTACATTAAGTGTCCCCTTTGGGAACATTGTCAATTTGGCTAAAACACAAATTTGACAAAAATAACATTGAATGATCATGGTCACACAAACATTTTTTTTATAAACGTTAATATTCTAACATTGTGTTTGTTTTGGAATATGTTTTTAACATATTGTCTCCAACATATAGAGTGTGTTTAATAACAACTACAAAAATCAATGATAAAACTCAACCAAAAATCCATTACAAAGCACATGTTTGTACAATTATGACTTTTGTAGTGACCTAAAAGTAGAATTAGACCCTCATATTAAATGGAAACAAAAAAATGGAAATAAAAACATACTATAATACCACTATTCTTCTTCATCAAAATTGTGTTGTTTAATCTCCTGAATTTTTCCATATATCAAAATTATTCCCTCTTCTCTCCATCATAATTCTTCATCTTTTAATATGATAATCCTATCCTCAACAATGTTTTTCTAGAAATCTTTGTTAGATTTTCACCATAAAACCCAATTTGATTTAGTTTTCATAAGTCCTAATCCTACACAGTCATACTACACCTCTATCCATTTTGTCAATTGTTGAAACTACGTTTTTATAATCCATCCAATAGGGACATCATGTAATCTTCTATCCACTCTATGCAATAGGGATGGTACATCTTCTCTCCAATTCGTCCAACTAGGACAACACAATTCTTCCCTTAACACCCTCACTTTATGCCATGTCATGCATCAATATCATGTTGCATGACATAATGGAGATGTGATGCCACCATGTATCAATGTAATTCATATAGTCCTCAATGTGACAAAATTACCTTGTGAACCTTCAAAGTAAGAAACATATTCAAAGATGCAATAATCAAATATTTTAAGCTAGAAATCTGAATTTGTTTTAATTCACCCATCACTAAACTCTAAACCCCCTTACACCAAACACCCCATATTTTCCCCATTCCTTTATTGAATTGAGCAATTTTTGCAATGCTAGAAGCACTAGGTGGATGGCTACAAATGTTTTTGTAACGTCAAAAACAAAGAAACAATGTGTGAAAATTTGAGCTCCTTCAAATTCTTAAGTGTTCGTTCACTTGCCTATTTATCCTATTGATTCAAAATGTGCAAAATGACAAAGGTTCACACCACTTTGTCAAAGCCTTTTCAATAATACCGAAAACAAAGTGTGGCACCATGATTTGGGAAGGTTATAATGTGGTATCCAAACAAATACTAAACATTAAGCACTCTAAGATTTTTTAAAAAAATTTTAAGACATTTCCTTGTGAAGAAGATTTGTTCATCAATTGACAAACCCTTTTGTTATTCACCTTTAACCTTTTACCATCCAAATGAAAAAGCTTTCATGTTTTATGATGGGGAAGGCCTATTCTTGAAAGCCTCTCCTATTTTTCAAATGCTTGCACCCTCAAGTTATCATCTTCAAAGTTAGGACCCTCAAATTAAAGGAGGCCTTCAAGGCCTTGCCCCATACTTAATATGAACATTTCCTACTTTAATTATCACCAGATTGAAATTGTCATAAAACATAAAATCAACATCATGAGATATTTGTTTATTAATTTGGACGGTACACTTTATTAGCTCAACATGTTTTTAGTTCTCATCAATTCATTTAAAGGGGAATTAAAGGACATAAAAAAAGGGAAAATATTTATGCATTGCCACACCTAATGTCAAGAAATTTTTAAGTAGTTTTTAACATCACTAATTTATTTATAACAATTTTCAATTAACTACATAAACAACCACACCTAATGGTAGGTTACCTTTAGATTTTCATAAAATTTATTTACCATCAATACAAGTTATCTGTTATGTAGACCGAGACGGTTGAATCTTGGTGTATCATCTTTTCACCACCCATTGAAAGCAATGGTTGATTCAAAACTCATGTGTTCAAAGTACTAGTTGCTTTAAAACTTTGTGTTTGCATTTGTTGTTTTTGTGTTGAACATTTTCTCAACAATCAAAGAAAATGACCTCTAAGTTGAAGTGTAGGAAGAAAATTGTCAATGAATTTCATACATTCAACTTTTCAACTTTTCTTACAACCCATTCCTTTAAAATGTGTGATCAATTCTTCTTGTGATCTTTTCTTCATGCAATTTGTGGTATGCCCTTGCAATAAATGTAATATTTTTCACAAAACATTATAAGAAGCAATGATGCAAACTTGGTGAACAAAAATTCACAAGATCTTGTTTTTTTGTTTTCTTGTAAGTGAATACAAAAAGTCAAATCTCCTATGGTTGACTTTGTTAATTTATGGTCACATTTTTCATATTACTTGCAAATATTCTTGATTGGAGAAGACACCAATGTGTCTTATTTGTTGCATCATGTTGTCAACCAAAGCCTTTAAAACATCATCACATCAAGAAAATTGATTGTTTCCATCACCTTAATACTACAAGGCTTTTTATGTCACTATATCCACATTCATTGTGAAACTCATAACTTCTAGTACTCCTTGGCGCATTGTTGTTATAGTGAAGAAATTCAATGATGTCAAAGAATGTGACAATGCAATTTCATGAACACGACTATTATTGCAATGAAGAAATTCAAAGACATCAAGGAGAGTAACAATGCACGTTGATGAACAAGAACTCATCATTAATTTAAATTTCCCCAAATTTGGAGTTGTCAACTTAACACCATAGTTTTTGTGTTTTTTGAAAATGAATTATTTATTATTAACATTTGTTGTTATATTAACATTTTAGTTGACATTCACATGATAGATTAGATTCCATGTCACCTTTAATGTTATGGAACGATAATTGTGAAAACTAATTAAATTAGGATTATTTTATCACCTCATTATTAGTAGGTGTGCACATACATTTAATTTGTCAATTAATTGTGAGTGACTTGATCAAATGAGTTTTTCATGTTATAAGGCACAAGAATAATTTTATAAGAACACCTTGTAGAGATTTTTTCCCCTACTTGGCCCTACAAGTAGGTGGATTAATAATCATCCATAAGAAGAAATGAACCAAATTTGGGTAGAAGTTAGAGATGACATTTTAAACTTTTTGGAAACTTACCTATATATGGTGATCTTCAAGAAATCATTGTCTAAAAACTACCTTCTAACTTGTTTTCCTCAAAATGTGGTGATTTTTGTTGTTTTTTTCAAAAGAATCCTTGTGTATAATTCACAATGGATTTTTTTGTCACCATAGTGCAAAAATTTGCCAAAACAAAATATTGAAGCACGTCAACTTCATGATATCATATGATGTTAAATAAGGAAAACATCTGATCATGTTTAGATGTTCTATCACTCACAGTATTTTTGAAAAGTGAAAACAAATCTTTCTTTGAATTTTCTAGCTTAATTGGATAAATATTTGGAAGATGCAAAGAGCCAATTTTAAAGAAAATTTGTGGTTATTGTGGCAATAATCACTTGCAATTAATATTAGTAGGCCAAAACAAACCAAAGCATTCAAATGGATTGCCCATGTGATTTTATAACTTTGGAATCTATCACACAGATTTTAACCATGTTTGACAGCTACTAAGGCTTGGGATCTTACTTTCTTTTTCTTTTATCACTTCAATTCCCCAAAAATTTAACTAGTTGAAAAAGAATTTGAACTTGGAACAATATTTTTTTAGCAAACAATTACCAAATAAAGTTAAAATATTTAATCTTTTATGGTCCTTATTTACAAAGGTCACACTTTGAGCCATTTCGATTGAGAAAAATGGTTTGTTCTTTGATAACAATATGTGGTATGAAGGAGAATCACTTAGAGAAATCATGTGGGAGAGGATGATTGAATCTAGGATGTTGGAATGACAACATATTTTGAATCAAATCCAAAAGAACCTAGACTATGAAAATATAATTTTAATTTTGGTTTGATAAGGTTTGGGGTCATATGGAATTAATTATCAACCACCTAATGATAATATTATTTTCTAATTGTTTCGCTCTAGTTATTGGGGTTTGTCTTCTTTTTGTCCCTTTGCTTTTAATTATATATATATATAAAATTTGCAATGGATTTTATTTTATTTTTGGAAAAAAATTAAACTATTGAATGTAAATGACCAAAAACATTTATTGAGCACCTTGTTTGGCAAACTAGGCTAGGTATTATAATATTCACAATTATTAAAACTTGAAGGTGTGGCATTATGAAAATAAAAAGGCCTAAGATAAAAACAATAGTTCAATCCAGCCTTAATTCTAGTGAATGTTATTCATCTTTGGGCTTTATCCATTGTAGAATGTAAGGCAAACATTATGATACACCTAAACATACATCGATCACAAGGTGTAGGAATATGTAATTTATTTATTTCTCAAATAAAACACAAATAAAAAATACCTTCCAAATCCAACATGAATTTTTTTTCAATTGTTTTACATCTAAACAATTGCACATACCATAATACCTTGGTGACTTTGGCATTTAGAAATGTCAAGATTTTCAAAAAAAATTTCAAAGAAAAAAAATTGTTAAAAAAATGAATAACCTTTAAAAAAAAATTCAACATTTTTATTTCAAAATTAATTAATGATTCAATAAAGATGTGTCAAATTCATCAAGATATGACATTAAAAATCACAATTAAGAATATAAATTTTGGGTAATTAATGAATGAATCACCATGTGCTCAAAAGGCCCAAAATTTGTTTTTAGAAGGAAGGGGAAAGGGGGAGGAAACTAAAATTGGTTGATTGTTGAGTTTTGAATTGATTATTAACTAGTTTATCAATCAAATTATTATTAACCAATTATTGATTTTTTTAATAACTAGTTAACAACTTAATTGATTAAAAGTAAAATTTTTTAAATCTAATAATTTACATGGATGACTTGATTATCATCCAAATAGGTTATCATCCTAAAACATTTACCATTTTTATGATAAAAAACCAAAAACTAGGACTAAAATTAAATTTAAAACTTTGTTAAAAACTTTAAAATGGTTAATAATTAGTAAGGTAACTAATGGTTATCAACCATTTATTGGATAACTTACCTTAATAAGCATAAAGGATGGTTATTACCCCAGAAATATTGAATATTGAATTGGCATTCAATATTCTAAAAATTGATATTAATAACTTAACCAATATTGATTTTCATTTTGAGAAAAACTTATTTAATGATTATGAAAAAACTCAATAATTGACCAACATTAGAGGAGATCAATATGTGTCTCCAAAAGTCATGCCCTTGCCATTAGCCTGGGCTAAAATAGTCGATGAATGAAATTAGAAAATAAAAATTATGTTTTGTCAATGAAAAATTGCAAAATAGACCCAATAGACCCTTTTCTTTTGGGGGGGGGGTGGGAAGGTGCGATAGTGTTGGATTTTTTGGACTTTTATTGTTTCCATTTGTGTTCCCACCAAGTTCCCAATGTGTTATCATAAAGTTCTTAATGGTTTCCCAAACTTGTTCCCCAAGAAGTTCAAAATAGCACCTCAATTTGTCCCACATGCTTTCCCCAACATCATTCTCTTGGAACCTATGAAGGAGAGAGAACATTCGATCATGTACATTTGGAGTGATAACTTTTATATTGAGGAATCTCCAAAGTTTCAAAACTCTTTTGAGTTGGGGTTACTACAAAAGTTCATTGGAAAAAAATCTAAACTTGGAATGCACCTTGACAAATCATATATATAAATTCACTTGGTCTGTCTGTGACAGTGACTCCGGATGGACAGTGGCCTCGGACAGTTGTTTGAAAAGAAAAGTTTTAAAAAAAACCCAAAAACATCAACCAAACACACCTGTGCATTATGCACAGGGTTCACACTAGTTAATAAAGATCAGAGTAAAAGTAGCTCAGCTCTACCTGTACTTGATATTTTGAGCCTCCAAGAATATCTCTCATGTTCCACTCATGAAAACTAAAACTATAAAACGTGAGAGACTACTAATAACAAACAATCTAGAGCAATCATTTTATTTGGTCCATCAAGAGAAATTGTTATATTATGGGGCGCCTTTTGCAAACATAAGCTTCATGTGCACAAATGTAACGAACTACCACGTTTTCTCATGTGTATTTTTAAATTTTTGTCAATCCTCCAATGCAACCCTCCCACAAGAAGATCTTGCAACCCATGTAAGATCCCAATGAACATTTCAACGACCTAGCACTAGCATTTTACAACTTGGAAAGTCCCACCATCTCACCAGATTGTCCAAATCTTTGCCTGTTCTTCATGTGGGAGCTGAGAAGGGTCTTTCTTTAGACCCTTCAAAGATTTAAGGTGCTTGTCTTGAGGCTGGCAAGCCAAGGGCATGTGCCAAAAATTCTAGTAGGGTCTAAAGATAGATCCTTTTTCTATACAAAAATCCCCTCTTAAGAACCCTTACTCATGGACGGATGTGTGACTCTCTCTTAGTCCTCACCATTGCTCCAAGAGAAAAAATACATTTTGGACCTATCCTCCTTTTTACAAACAAGGTTCCACAAAATCACTCTCTCGCATCAAAAATTTACAAATCCACAAATCCACCTATCACTTTAAAGTGCTTCAGAAGCACAGAATTAATACTAAATTCCAGATTTTGTGTTAATTTCTCCAACAAGGCCTTAAATTTGAATCTGGGTTCCCAAAACTTCCCCTCCTCCTCCTCCTCCTCCAGGGAAAATCAATCAAATTAAAATAAAAGTTTTAAAAATGGTGCGCAACGGGTCCCATCGGGTGGCCCGGTGAACAGAAGGGGGACTCGGTGGGCCGCCTGGTGGTGCACATTTGGAAAGCCCTAATGGCGATACTGATTCTGGACCGTCGATCCTGTAGTTTGATGGATCCGATTGCGTGAGCTTCCCAGCGTGCGTGGTGCAGCAGCTGTGGAGCTACCTTGTTGCAGCAGCGAAGAAGAAGAAGAAAAAGCGCGGCTTCGTATTTGCGTCTGCCATTTTTCGGCTGCCGAGCACGCTCACATCACTCTCCCCGTTGTGTGCGTTCGTTGTTTCATCCCCTGAGAGAGAGAGCGCGCGTGTTTGTTTTCAGCGACAGGTGGCCGTTGCGGGAACTGAAACTGCAGGTGATCTCCGAGGCACTATGTCGGATGATGACCATCATTTCGAGTCGAAGGCTGATGCCGGGGCTTCCAAGACCTTCCCTCAGCAAGCCGGTACTATCCGGAAGAATGCCTACTTAGTCATCAAGACAAGGCCATGCAAGGTGTGCTTCCCACCCCCAAATCTCGTCCACTCTGCTTGTATGACATCATGAAGTGAAGCCTGTTCCGAGGGTTTCGTTCTGTACGTTCGTGGAGGTCACTGCGGCTAGTTTCACATGTTTGTGTCATGTGAGATGTGCGGGTTATTTGTTGCTCCATTAGGAAGTTGTACGCCGTTCTTGCCTGGCTTCTCTTTTTTCTTTAGACGATTTAGGCCGCCAACAGTTGTAAACACTCCACAATTTGAGTTTTCTTTGAACCCGGTCGTGGAATATTTCTTATTAAGGTTCAGTTCCAGTTTTCAATGTACGTCGCAAGATGAGGTTTCTCTACTTCCTTATTAGTGTCTCTGATTGCAGTTGTTCTACTACCTTATTTTGTGTGCAAATTTTCCTGGCTGCTAGGACATTTCTGCTCTGGTCTAATTCCTCTCATGTGAACAAAAACTTTTGGCATGTTGTTGGCTGTCTGTGGCAGGTGGTTGAGGTGTCTACCTCTAAGACTGGGAAGCATGGTCACGCCAAGTGTCACTTCGTGGCAATCGACATCTTTACCGGCAAGAAACTTGAGGATATTGTCCCCTCTTCCCACAATTGTGATGTGAGTACTTGAAACCACAAATGCATGTGCACTTGTGTATATTATTTCTGCTGTTTGTAATTGTGCTTTACTGCATGCTTCAGCATGGCTATTGCAGATACACTCCTGAACTTTCACACACTTGAGTGTGCATTTTGAATTCTGCAGGTGCCAGAGGTGGTGCGCACTGACTACCAGCTCATTGACATTTCTGAGGATGGATTTGTAAGTTGTCTCTCATTTTTGTAGACAGTGACCTCTCTGAGAATGACTTTGTATGAAATTTATGCTTCATAGCAACAGTTCTGTATGCCCTGTTTGTGTATGTCTATATCCCTGTCTCATATTGTCTGCAGTGGCATGCATATGTGGACTAGAGTTGATGTTACAGTTCTCCATTCAGATAATGCAGGAGTATCTAATTCTGCAATATGCTTGCTTTATGAGTTCAGGTGAGCCTGCTGACTGAGAATGGAGACACCAAGGATGATTTGCGCTTGCCTTCAGATGACCAGCTTCTTTCTCAGGTTGCACTTTAACTAGAGCAAATTACTCTGTTTTTATGTATTCAACCGATGGTATATTTGCCATTTTTGGGGTATTTCCCTCAAACATCTTGAGTGTAGACACTTAATCCTCCTGGTTCATTTTCAGCTGAGGAGATTACGGTGGCGAAGAGGTGTTTCAATTGAGTTGTGCTTAGAGGTGTACTTTTATATGCATGGGCTGAATTGTGAAACTTTTCCATATGCAGATAAAGGAAGGATTCAAGGAGGGTAAAGACTTGGTGGTGACTGTTATGGCTGCTATGGGAGAGGAGCAGATCTGTGCTCTGAAGGATGTTGGCCCCAAGTAACTAGATTATTGGGAGTCCAGCCATGTCATTGGGAAGTTGTAGAACATGGCCAGTGTTAGACACCTGGCTGTGTGCCCTTGTTGAATTTCTAATGTACCACAAAGCTGGTTTGATGGTGAAGCTCATCTGAAATATGGCCATCTGTGATCAGCTGTTGTGGAAAGAATGGCAGTGTGTGGCTCCTTTGAGTGTCTTTTAAGGACTCTGGATTTAGTAGCGGTTTTCGGTGATGAGGGAAACTTTTTAGCAAGAGTAGATGATTTCTTGCTTGCGGGATACAGGAGTAGACTTATCAGAGGGTTATCATCAGTCTAACTGGACAGTTGAGGAATAAACAACTTTGTTCAGGTCCTGCTTTAGCTCTTTGAAGTCATTAATAGTAGGTGTGGAGACTGTATTGGAAGAGCCAATGCCAGATGGATTTGTCCAGTCTTGTTATTCCCTAGTGTGATTATAACCTGTAATGTCTTCAGCCTCAAGAGAGGTGTTTTTGTCACCAGTTCTTGTGATCTACCTTAGTTCTTTCAGCAGATTCTACAATGCTACATGAGGCTGCAATGTGCCAGACAGACTTCAGAACTTAATATATGCTTACATTTTGATTAATGTTGGCTTCATTGATCTCAATGATGTATCAATGTCAAGGCGATTGACCTGGTGTTCAAGTTTTGGGTAATGCAAGATTTTGTCCTCACTCCATATGGGGTGCCTCTGTTCTAGGGGTGGTGGTGGAGGTGGTGTCAATCAGCAAGTCAATCCTTTCAATGGTTAGAATGAGTCCTAGAGTCTCTCTGCCTATATAGCTGACTAGTTCTGTGAGCATGAAATGCACAAATGGTTGAAATTTTTGTTTGTCATTTGTCTGTGCAGGTATTTTGTGCTGTTTAAATTTGTGAGTTGGGTTTCAAGACTTCTCATTATCTCTTTGTGACCATTATGCTTTTGATGTGCATGTGGGAATCCTATTCAGCAACCAGACCATTTGTACAATGCTTTAAGATCTTGCACACAATGCTGTTGCTGATGCCATTTTGTGGTTGAGAAATTAATGGATGAAAGAGGCAAAAGATGTGAAACTTTCATAGATGCAGCTTCCATTCTGGTTTTCCATTCCTTTTTCTTGTCTCTATAAGTCACCTGCACTACACTATAACACATTTTCTCTCTCTCTCTCTCTCTCACAAGGAGCACTGGATCTAGAATACAACCCACAAGTGCACACTTGAGATGCAAAGTTATGTATCAATAAATGAAAGAGCGTGAGAAGGAACAGGAATTGGCCAAAGATGCAAGTGTGATTGTGTGTGGGGACTCTATGCAATGCAGCAAATCTATCTAGTGTCAGCACTCTCTGGCCTGCCCATCCTTCCCCCCAACCCAAACGTTACATTTGCGCATAGTTGGTTGTTAGTGCAGTCAGGACAAAAGCTCCTCAATTTATTTCCCTTAGTCTGCCCTTAGACCTGTTTTTTTGTTGCCTTTGTTGTATTTTGCACCCATAACCTCCCATGTTATGAGTACAAGGGGCATGTGACATATCAGGTAGTATGTAATGAGGGTCTTGTAGCATGTTACACATACCCTGGCACCCATAGCATGCCCAAAACTATATGACATGGACCCAAAACATGTAGAAATGCCAATGTGGAAAAAAATGGGGCAAAGGTCAGACTGGCGGAAAAAATTGCAGCAGTACTCTTGTACTCACTGCATTAACACACCCAATAACCACACTTAAACGAGAGGCGTTGTTGTAAGGATTCAGTCGCGAGGGGTGTGATGGTGGAGGGGGTAAAAGGTTGGCAGATCAGATGGTACTCACTCACTGTGGAAGGTCCAGCGGTTACAGAAGATTTCTGGACAGCCACAAGCATGGCTCTGGTGGTGCCACAAATTACTACACCGGGCAAAATTTCACCAAAAGGGAGGAAAGAAGTGGAAGGGACTCGAACGTGGAGGGAGGGAGGAAGGAGGAAGAGAAGCAGGCAAGGGGAAGGAGCTCCGGATGTGGGTGTATCGAGGCGGAGGTGGGATCGGGCTTCATCCCGCGTCATACAGTGAGATTAGAACTGCGAGGTGATGGGTTTCAGGGTATGGGTTCCTATGATTCGTTAAGGTGAAAAAAACCCCAATCGCAGCAACATGCAAATCATCCCATTGCCCATTTCTTTATGGAAGATGTGTGATATATGATGGCCCAATTCTGGGAGGTGATGGGTTCCAGGGGGATGGGTTCCATGATTCTTAGAAGAACAAAAAAACCCATCGCAGCAACAGGCAAATTATCCCATTTGCCCATTTCCTAGTGGAAGATGTGTGCTTCGTGATCACCCAATTCTGGGAGATTCCTACCAGCATTCACCACTGCAAGTCATCCGATTACTGAAGGACTTCCTGATGCATTGTATAGAGTTTTGTATTGAATTGCCACTCGAACAACCCTTGGAAATGATTTGACATTTGCTGCACATTTGTTGAGTCTCTGCAACAAAGTGTAGTAGGAGGTGAGAAAAAAAACATGACGTCCTTGGCCAGAGGGTTAGAATATTGGTGCTATCAATGCAACCGGGTAGTGACAACAGCAAACAGAGAGGAGATCATTTGTCCCTTCTGCAATGGAGGATTTCTGGAGGAGGTTGAAAATACAGTACCAGGTCTGGACATGTTGCTGCCAGCCACTCTTCCTGGCATGTTCAATAACACTATTCTGGAAAGCAATCCCTTGGGAAATACAGGTGCGATGACAGCAGGGGATGGAGCCTCTACGGCTATTGTACCAGCAGGGTTTCGACGGTATCAACCAGGTCAAAGGAGGAATCAAACATATCCGGCAGGCGGTGCCCCAGCATTTCTACAAGTGCTGGAGGCCATGTCTACTGTACTGCAACAAATCCAGCAACCACCAGAGGCAGAGGAGCATGAGGGATCAGAAGGCACAGAGGTTGGAGATGGGATTAGGACTGCTCTTACAGGCACTGCAGATGCAGGTGCAACTACTGATCCCAGTAACTCAGTTTCTCTGTGGCAAGGCCAGATGCAGAATTTTCTTGGGAGTGGAGGGAATGTAGAGGTCTTCTTTGACAATGGAACAGGAACACCTCGACGATTGCCAGGAAACTTTGGTGACTATTTTCTAGGACCAGGACTTGATCAACTCATTCAGCAGTTGGCAGAAAATGACCCAAACAGGTATGGAGCACCACCAGCATCAAAAACCTCCATAGATGCCATGCCCACAATCCACATCTCTCAAGAGCATTTGGGGACTGATGCAGCACATTGTGCTGTCTGCAAAGATGAATTTGAGATGGGGTTTCCAGTGCGACAAATGCCTTGCAAGCACATGTACCATGCAGAATGCATAATGCCATGGTTAGCACAACACAATTCATGCCCCGTTTGCCGATATGAAATGGATACTGATGATGCTGATTATGATCAAACTCGTGCTACTGCTCAATTGAATTCCCATCCAGCTGCAACAAGCAATCCTTATCTTGGACCCAACCAACCTGGAGGCGGGAGTGATGCTGGTGCAGGCACTGCTGGTGGATTTACATTTTGGGACTCCCCTGCAGCAGGGTTTGGAGTCAGCAACTTTCTTCAAGAAGCTGGAAGTGAGAATGTGCCAAATATAAGAATAGGAGGATCTAATGTTGCTCCACAACTCAACAATGCAACAGGGGCAGTAGATCCTACTGGGGTGATAATGAGTAGGCCACGATTGTCTTTCCATCTACCCTGGCCTTTCCGATCATCTTCTCCGCAACAAACCTCTCCGCCAAATGGGAATGCAGAAGCCTCAGCATCTGGTACTGCATCTAGTCCTACAGGAACTCCTGATCAAGATAGTCATTCAGGCACTACTCCCAATCCACCTCCAGAAGCACCACCAGGGAATTATAGTGACCATACAACAACACAACTTGATGATTTGGACTAAGTGCAATCTGAAATTGTGAAAATGTCATATGTATCTCTCTTATTCTGTGATTACTTTCTGAGAAGTATACTATCTTCTCTTGTAATCTCTAATAATAGACATGAGTTCTACACTAACTCAGTGATTCAAAGCTCTACATGTATATATGGTCAAGGGGTTACTGAGATTTTTGGTTATTGCAGTATTAGTTTAGTTCAGATTCAGTCCCCCCACCAGTGTTGCTAAGAAATTCAGTTACCTCCCCCTTTTGTATTCCGAAACAACCAATTTTGTGATGGAAGTTGTGAAAACATGGAACCTTCTTTTGTCACCTTCAAGTGCTCTTCCTACAAGGTTCTGCAGGGTAGGATGCTGTTCTGAGCTCCTCCTGAACAATTTGGAATTCAGCAACTCAAAAGAAAAATATTCAAAATTTGAACATGAAAGTGAAGTTTGATTGACTCAAAATCATGACATTCTGGAGGGGACTTGTGAACAAAGCAAATCATATGACCCTAAACTGTACTCTGAAGGGAAAATTCCATGCCCATTTTTTCAACACCAAAAACAACAGTAGTATACTGTGCAGATTTCAATTCTTCACTGCCAAGAAAGCATGTCTCCAAACTGTATGAAAACCCTTGCCCTGAACTGAAAAAAATCCTTCAATGCAGTATGCAAAGCTGCACAGAGTTGATGATTTTCCAAGGCCATCACGTACATATGTAGAAGAATGGAACTGATGAGAATCAACTGCAAGTCTAGCAAGGAATCTGATCATTATGGAATTGAGCATGAGACTTGATTCAAAGGATGACTATCAACAACAGAGCTGGAATTGCAGCTTCAAACAAAACTCTCCAAATCAGATCTGTGGTAATATGCTGAGTGTATAGATCTGAGAAGATCTCAGGCAGCATTCAAACAGCTTTATTTCACTCACCATGGAACTGTGGAGCTCAAATTGCTGCTCTCATGGGGCAGATTCACAGTCTAAGGCAATGGGAGCACAGCCATATGTGAGGAAAAGCTCCAAATGTCTAACTTCAGTCATGAATGCGCTATATGAAAATGCATAGAGGTGCAAATGGGATACTATTAAGAGTCATCCCTCCCAGTGTGACCTGATTATGACATACTGCTTTCGATTGCTTAAAAAGTAGGGAGAGTCCTTGTCGAGATAATGTGTCAAATTACAATTGGTACAGAAGCTGATGAAATACAATTCAATGATTTTAACAATGGCAAAAAAAAATGTTCTTTGGGTCCACTCTTTTGTATAATAATATGAAAACACTAGTTACATTTGTTGGGGCTGCTGATAATGTGATTGCACTCATAATTACCATCATTGAAAACATTGCCAAAAAACAAAACAAAACATGCTTCTGCACAATCTGTCTATCAATGTACTTTAGGAGCTCCACATACAATTTGCTGAAACCAGGCACACAATATTCTCTTATTTGCATTCAACAAGAGCAGCAGGATCTGAGGATGAGCTGAAGAAAGAGCTAACTTCAACAGCAATCAAAGTGTGTGAGGTAGCTGAAATTGCTGTGCACCAAAAACTTCCTTGCTCACAGGGTTCTGCAAGAAGATTACAATCCCTGTAGTCGATGGTGAAAAGCTTTGCCATAGCTGCAAGAGCACTTGTCCTGTGACTACTGCATCCGCACCCGCCGGCGGCGGCAGTGTGCATGCTGTCTCTAAACTTCTTACCACATACTCGTTGGTCAGCAGCTTCCTTCTGTTCTCGCCTGCTTTGCACTCCGTTACTAGTCCATTCTCGTATAAGGCCACCAGCACGTCCACACGATCCTGGTCGTTCCCGGCTCTCTTTTTGGCTGAAACTGTGACTGACACCCGCAATGTCGATGGCGATGTCCGCTCAAAAGTTGCCTGCTCAGAACCCGATGAGATGAATCAATACTGAGAACAAATCTTAGAGCATTTGATTGCAATCGTCTCCACAATATACAAAGAGCACAACGCACAAGCATTTGATTCATTCTTCAGAAATTCCGGAATTGCGAACTTTCAAGAACTCTCCAGGGGGCTCGGGAAAGAGAATCTTACATGAATAACAGGAGCGGGGAGATGACGCGGTGCGGATTGTATGAGCGAAGCAACTGACCTTGAATCAGAACCCACGCAATGAGCCCTTCCCTGCACCACAAGCTCGGGTGTGTAGATGCTGTTTTGCTGAAGGACTTGTCCATAGGATCTCTGCCTCTGCGTCCACGCGCTCTTTGCAAACGGATCTTGCCATCCGAGATGATTCCAGTAATCCACATGGTATGCCAGAGTTATGACAGGCACATCGCCTGCTATGTCTTTGGCAACGCCCTGTCCTAGCCTTGCAAACTTCACATCAGCCGGCGGGCACGAACTGCATCCTTGCGACGTGAAGAGTTCCAACAGTACCGGACTCTGCTGCGCTCCTGTTGCTGGTTTTCTTGCCATACTGCTCCCAGGCTGCGCCTCTTCAGCATCTCGTCGGCCTGTAGTACTCTTCTTCTTCATGAAATTCATTTTTACGTTGTTTTCACGTACGTCGTCGTTGCTGTCCACTTTCGCTCTTCCAAAGCAACAACAACAGAAATCGCTCGTGCCCTCTCTGTCAAGCACCGGGTTCTCTTGTCTCCCGGTCTTTCTTATTTGTTGTTCTTCTTTCGAGCCGCTCTTTATTGCTTCTTACTCCTTGTTCTTCTTCGAGCTTGACGTCGTCTTTCCAGAGTTCAACTCAGCAAATCGGAACGAACAATGCTGCCACAAATGAACAGAAATCTCAATTCTGAGGAACTAGACAGAGGAAGAAAAAAGGGGAAACAGTGCGGGCGATCTGAAAATCCGAATTCTTTTCTTTTTTTTTGTTTTGCACAAAAGAAGGTGGAGGTTTTCGTTCTGTGTAGGATCGATCAAGATGCACGAGCACTACTTGTACCTTTGCAAAAGTAGGGAAATTACTTAAAGAATTTCTTCAAAAGCAGGTTATAGTAGGTAGTTGCAGGCGAAGCTCGCTGGGGAGCTGAGAAAAAGGAGCAAGCAAGAATGAAGACGCCGTGTGATGTAGGAAAGTCTCCAAGAGCGACCGATTCTTTTGGTGCAGAAACACCTGCGTCGCAACGCAACGCGCTCATCACGACTTCGATCCGCATCCCTCGCTCCCTTGGACTCCCAAATGCTCCGGTATTTTGCCAAATTCGCTTTTCTAATTTGCATTGTTATTTCCCTAATTTGCTATTTTGCCTAGTCCACTTTTCCTGTTCGCCAACTCCATTTTGCAATATTGTAGCCTCACATTGCTATTTTCTTATTTTGCTATTTTGGGAAGTTTACTTTTCTTGTTTGCCAACTCTATTTTGCCAAATTGTAAAACTCCACATTTTTATTTTCCTATTTTGCTACTTTGTCAAGTTCACTTTTCTTGTTTGTCAACTCCATTTTGCCAAATTGTAAACTCCACATTACTATTTCCCTATTTTGTTATTTTGTTAAGTTTTCTATTTTGCCAAGTTCACTTTTCCTGTTTGCCAACTCCATTTTGCCCAATTATAAAGTCCACATTGTTATTTCCCTATTTTGCTATTTTGTCGAGTTTGCTATTTTGCCAAATTCACTTTTCCCATTTTCGAATTTTTGCAACTTGGACAAATTTATTTCAAGAAATGAAATATATAAATGAAATGTTTGTGATTTTTAGGGATTTTTTTGCATCATTTTTTGAAATACAAATAATTAAATTAGCCACATCTAGACTTACCCATAGTACCTACGTATTCAAACTTTCCAAGTTTAGCACTCGGTTGTGAAAGAATTATTTTATTCTCAAAATCCACTTTGACTTTAAGAAAATAATTTATGAAAATATATATATATATATATATATATATATATATATATGTATAAGCAGCTTCTTTGGTAAGTTCTTCTAACTCTGAACCTCTAACATAATGAGACCTTTTACAACATTTTTTATTTTCTTTTTTTTGAAAAAATGAGGAGATAGTAGCATAGATAGGTTGGTGAGCAAACATTTAAGAACTCAACGGAGGTCAAATCCTCACACATTGTTCCTCTGCTTCTGAAGTTGAAAGCTTGTTTAGGGCCTTTTACTAAGGCTTCCAATGCTATAAACATTGCTCAATTTAGTAAAGGAATGAGGAAGATATGAGGTGTTTGATGTAAAAAGTCCTATAACCTAAAAAGAGGGGCTTACCAGGTTCCCCAAAAACACATTGATTATACATCAGCAACACAACATCAGCTCCTGTATACACAAAGCTTACAGCCTTAAAAATTTATCTAGCAATTTTCAAATGTTACATAATCATGAAAGATGGATGTTTCATGGTTATGAGATCTACTAGATATGGATCTACATGGGTCAAATCGCTTCGATTTCACTCTCCTAAGCATCAACTAACCTTATTGGCACATCAGGAGTTTCCCTCAACACCCACTCACCCATAACAATAGCAGTTGTATCAGAATACCCCAATGTTACTTATACAACTCCCACATTAGAAAGTTCCACTAAATCTTTTACAAATGACAAACTATAATTCAAGAAAACCATGAAGCTAAATCCTCAAATACAGAAGTCCCCACTTGTTTTGCAGAACAAATTCAAGAAGTTTGACAAATGCAACCATAGTGCCCATACTGGCATAACCCACAGATCCTAGTTGAACAATTCAAGCACACATTTGGAGGACCCAAATTGTTGGGTACTCTCTTCCTCCATCCAAAACACTTGAAAACCCCCAGCACAATGCTCACTCACACATACTCCTTTGCCAATCCGGTTGCTCACGAAATCCCTATGAATTTCATCATTCCCCTTATCATTGACCTATATATGTAAAGCTACTTGGCTTCTTCCTAAGAGGTCTACAACACAGTGGAAAGAAAATAAACAACCTACCAAAAAGACAAATCACATCCTTATTTCGAGCATTCATCCCTTCATCACAAGTGAAAATGTCTTAACAATTTTGAATGCAAATTATACAACACCGCTTCAAATCTCGTTGTCCCCTTTGTAGTTGCATTCCTCCCTTGCTTCACAACTCGCACCATTCTCCTCCATTCAAAAATTAAACAACAAACATAATACTGATCCCTAAACTTTCACACACTCTTAAAAACAAACTTATCATCACATTGAAGCTTCCTCAGAAAAACTTTTCTGTGAATGACAATACGACGAAAAAGAAGATGGTTTTCATGACAAATGACAAAAATCAATATGTCCATACAATAACCTTAAGAACTTTTCATCCATCCTTTTCTATTATAGTTCAGCGTTTGATGATAAGTGATGGGAGTTGAAATAGACTAAGATTTTGAGCTTAAAATCTTCAATCATTGCATCTTTGTTTATGGAATAGAACAAAATTTGTAGAGCCCTAGTTGGTGCACCCATCAAGTTTTGAGTCACTCAAAAATGGACTAAAACTGAGGAATACATGAGGTTGGAACTAAGGAGGTGTCTAGACTTATTGTTTGAAATTTTTTAAAACAAACTATCACTCATCCTCTTCTTGTATTTTTTGTGTCATTCCTTTAATTCTGATGCTAAAAGAAAATTTGTAACCCTCCAGTTTGCATGTCCAATGACACAAAAATCACTGAATTTCATAAAGGAATAAGAAAAATGTCGAAAATTGTTTGATGATAAGTATGTGGTTGGTGATGAGCGGTTCCATCAAATTATAGGATAGAAAAATGTTGTCAATTATTGGGTACCTGTTCTGCAATGGTGGATTAGCATTAAGCAAGAGAGGTTTCCACCCATTTCTGTACTTTTTCCTTGTTATTCCTTTAAATTTCAACATTTCAAACAAATGAATTTCTAGAACAATTGACATTTTTCAAAATAACTTAATTACTGCTGAACCTGAAAATAATTTCTTTTTTTATTTGGTAATTATTTCTGTGAGTGATGTGGATTTGAAGCCATCCTAATGGGATGGACTATGGTAGTCCATCCATGACTTTGAGTCATGAAATTTCAAGATGAAATAAACTTCATCTAAGAAATAAAGTCTATAATTTTATTTCCTCCATGAAGTGTAGCTTACTCACAATTTTTTTTTTTGGGCCCTAAAAGTGAACCAAATTTCATCAATGAACGTGCATAAAAATATCATTCATGGATTTTCAAAGGGTTTGGATGAAAGTTTGTCCATGAAATCAAGGTTGCTAAAAAGGATATGCCTTGCCTATGGACATTCTAAGTACATCTGTGGGTGTTATGGCCTTCAACAAGCAGCCAAATATCCCTTTACATATCCCTTGGAAAAGAAAATAAGGGGTTGTGCTAGGGAGGTTTAGCAGAGCAATTTCAATTCACATCTGGTGTCTACTACACTTCATGGATGAAACATATCTATAGGTTGTATATCTTGAATGAATTTTATTTAATCCTGAGATTTCATGGATGGTTTTCCATCTATTAGGATGGCTTCAAATCCACTTCACTCACAAAAAATGATTAAAAAAACATGAAATTTGGAATCAAAACTTTTCAATTTGCTCTCAATGTGTTCCAAAAATTATCTGGGAGGTATTTTGAATTTTGAAAAGGCTCCTCTCAAGCTTCAAAGATTCATCAAGTGAAAAAGACAATGAAAAGAGGGAGAGAAGGAATGGAAAATGGGTGGGAGGGAGCCCAAGGCAGCCTGTGGAAAAAACAAAAAAGAACAAGGGCAGTCTGATTTTCTGGGGCAAAAATTCTAGGCAGACTCAAAAAAAAGCATTCAGCAAGGGACAACCAGACTTTTATTTTTATTTTTATCTTTTGGGCAGCTCACAGCTCATTCAGGCAGTCCACAAGCTGAAGTGTACTTAGCAATTTTGCAAAATAACAATATGGAGTTGGCACTTGGAAATGCAGACCAGACCTCTTTGACTTGAGAATTGAGCATTGTCTACCTCAGAATTTGGCAAATTGGAGTTGGGAAAGAGGAGAAGTGAACTTCACAAAATACCCCCAACATTTGGCATTTGCAAACCCTCCTCTTCGTCAGAAGAAGCAAGTAGCAACAAGAAGGTAATGTTATCTTCTTAAAAATTATACAGTGTGCTTTTAGAAAAAATTTTATGTGGCAATCATCCATATGAAGATTTACCCAAAAAAATGGACATCATCCCTAGGAAGATTTAGCCAAGTATTATGGCTATAAACCAGATAGAAACTACAAATCTTTAATAAACCTTCTGTACTTATGGCTACACACTGAAGGCATAAAGAAATCTCACAATTTTTACCACTTTTTCTCATTTCTGGCAATTAAACACCTCCAAAGGCACAAGCTAAGAAGGTGGTAGTATTATCTTGTTATTTCTGTAAATTTTATAGACAAGTATTATATTATTCATATTATAGCCAAAGTAGTGCCATTATCCATTTCAAGGGTGAAAGTATTAGGTGTTACAATTATTGTGATATTATTGGGAATGCTATGAATTGTGAATCCCAAATTCATTGTTCTCACACAAAATGGCCTCCTATAATAAGGAACCGTAATTACCCTTTGTTCTCAAGGGCCAAGTCTCCATTGACCTACTAGAAGAGCAAATCCACCCATGTGGTATGCCACTTCCGCTTTGAAGTGGCGCTCAATTTAATCACATTGAAAATGGTGTGCATGCTATGTGTTTTTTTTTTCAATTTTGTGGTGTTGAAATTTAGGCAATTTTTTTCCAAAATTTTACCAAACTTGGTCTAATTTTTAATTTAAATTCCCAAAAAAATCCAAAAACTTTTATGATCACCCAAAAAAAGAAATGCTGAACCCCCACCCATAAACAATGAAATATTGAACATTGTATAATGAAATTGGTTAAATACCACCACATGGGTCATTCGTTGTGAGTGACAAATCAAGGTCCATAATATTTCTCTACTTATACCCTTCTGAAAATCATGCTGCATATTTAATAGTACAAACTCAATGTCAAACTATTTGAAGCAGGAACTCCATTCAAATTATAATCAACTAGTGGTAACCCGTGCCGGCACGGCACTGATGCAGTGCCTTTTGTCCCATGGAACACCCCAAGAAATTGCCATCGCCAGGAAAGCGAAGCCAGCGACGGAGCTTTTCTGTCTACGTCCATACCCTAGCTCTCTGCACTGCCAACCTGGGTTAGCTTCCGCAACTAAACAGAGAAACGATTGCTAACAGCCAAAACAAAACACACACACACGCACACAATCGACAGCGCCGTTCTGGACATCCAAGAGCTCTCTTCTCTCTCGTTGTGAAACAAATGCGACGCAAATCTCGACCTTAAAGCAAAGACAGAGACGTTCTTGGAATGCGGGAAGGGAATATGAATGTAGCGTCCATCTTTACTTTGGGAATCGGGGAGGTCTCCAATTCAGAGAAGTTCAATAACCATAAAGGATGTGCATGCACATTCTACCCCACAATCCCAAAACAAATGGAAACATGCCAGTGTCACAATTCTCTTGAAAGATTTAGTGAACTCAAAAACTATCAAATTTTCATGATTGTCAGCCCCTTTATTAAATGCTTGCACTTGTAATTCTTGAGCAAATTTACTATCACACAGTATTCAATATAGACAGTTGCAAGAATGACTCAAAATCTGTGTACCTACCTGTTAGCAAAAATACTCTGTGATCAGAGGGGTTTCAAGAAGGCTAGCTGCACATACAATGCA
>Ga0209611_10004884_pt1 | contig 22745 bp, 18 predicted proteins | sample S1TSphgellanicum_3_FD_187693 | JGI IMG/M metagenome (GOLD analysis project Ga0209611, IMG submission 187693) | Host-associated microbial communities from peat moss isolated from Minnesota, USA - S1T2_Fc - Sphagnum magellanicum MG (SPAdes) (version 2) | ecosystem: Host-associated > Plants > Peat... | reverse complement strand
CGCAGCGGCATCGTTCCGGCAGAACATCCGTATTTTTGGATCTCGATGGAGCTCGTGCTGTCCTCTGCGCTGGCCGTCGGCGTGTCGACGCTTTACGATGTTCCGCTCCGGACCTGGCTGTCGGAGCGGCAAAAACGTTTGAATCGCCGCGGATGAGCTGCGCGGCGACCCCCGCTCGAGGTTGATGCGGGATCGCGCCAGTGTGCGGTAGCGTACGGAATGCGCGTCCGCGCCGCGCCCATACTCCGGCGGCCGGCTCATCCTTGGCCGCAGTGACAAAGCATCAATTGACGATGAAATACACCCCGTCGGCATCGAAGACATGTGGATCTGACGCGCATGCTTGAGCCGGCAGGTGCGCCCGAGCCGGATGTTGCCGCGCTCGAGCAGATTTACTCGCGGGCGCCCCGCGGTGCGATGCTCGTGGCGGGGATAGCGACCGGCCTGGTATTCGCGCTCTGGTTTGCCTTCTATCTCTTCGTGTTCATCCCCCGGGGCTTGTTGCGGTGAGTGCGGTGGTTCCCAGGGAGAAAGGCGACGCGGGGGCGGCGGCGGAACGACACTGGGCCATGATCTCCATCACCCTGATTGGCATCGTCGTCGCGGTGATTGCCTTCACCGGAATTCATTGGGCCAGCATGTCGCCATCGGGCATCGAGCCGATCGACCCAACGCGCTTGCACGTCGCCGGCGAGTTCGTCGAGCAGAATTTGGGAGCGCAGGTGCGGGCCGACGGCACCGTCGTGGTTCGCCTCATCGGCCAGCAATATTCTTTCAATCCGCAGTGCATCGTCCTCCCCGCCGATACCAACATCACGTTTCGCGGCACGAGCGCCGATGTAGTGCACGGGTTCCTGGTCACCGGTTCGAACGCGAACGCGATGCTGGTACCCGGCTACATCACTACCTTCACCGCCAGATTCTCCCAGCTCGGCGATCATCTGATGCCATGCCACGAATTTTGCGGCACCGGCCATGCGGCCATGTGGGCTCACGTACGCATCGTCCCGCGCGAGGAATTCGACCGACTGGGCATCGTTCATCCCGGTGCGCGCTGTGATTAAGGCCAGAATGCTGGTGCTGGCGCATTTTTGGAGCGCCTTTGGCCTATTCCTCGCCGCGCTGCTGCTCGGAGAATGGCAAATGATACTGCGCAGTCCGCTGCATGCCTGGGTCAACATTCCGGAGTACTACTACCGATCGGTGACCGGCCACGGCACCGTCATGGCGTACGTGTTTCCGTTGCTGATCGCGATGGGCTTCGGGTATGCCATCGTCGAGCTCTCTCTCAAGCAGTCGCTCATCGGTCTGAAGTGGGCATGGGGCGCCTTTGCTGTCGCGGCCGTCGGCGCCCTGATGGCGGCGGCGGCCGTCGCATCCGGTGCCGCCACGGTGTTGTATACCTTCTACCCGCCTCTGATTGCGAGTCCCTTCTACTACATCGGGGTGGTGCTGGTCGTCGTCGGCTCATGGATCTGGGTGGCCCTCATGGCGGTGAACCTGCGGTCGTGGCGCCGTCGCCATCGCGGTGAGCCCGTGCCGCTCGCGATGTATGCGAACGTCGCGGGCGCGTACCTGTGGGCATGGACCGCGGTCGGCGCCGCGCTCGAAATCCTCTTCCAAATCCTCCCCGTGGCGTTGGGCCTCAAGAGCACCATCGATGCGGGTCTTGCGCGCGTGCTCTTCTCCTGGACCCTGCACGCCATCGTCTATTTCTGGCTGATGCCGGCGTACATCGCCTTCTACGTCATCGTCCCCCGCGCCATCGGCGGGCGCTTGTACAGCGATGTCATGGCGCGACTATCGTTCGCGCTGTTCCTGGTTTTTGCCATGCCCATTGGCATTCATCATTTGTTCGCTGACCCCGAGGTGGGATCGGGGTTCAAGTTCGTGCACTCGGTGTTCACGGCGATGGTCGTGATTCCGACTCTGCTCACCGTTTTCACGGTCTGTGCCTCCGTCGAGATTGCCGCGCGGTTGCGCGGCGGCAAGGGCGTGCTCGGCTGGCTGCGCGCCCTGCCGTGGCGCAATCCGGCGATGTTGGGACTCACCTTCTCCTTTGTCATGTTGGGTCTTGGGGGTGCCGGCGGTCTCATCAACATGAGCTATCAGATGGATTCGACCATCCACAACACGCAGTGGGTCACCGGCCATTTCCATCTCATTTTTGCCGGTGCCGTGGTCATCATGTATTTCATCATTGCCTACGACCTGTGGCCGAATCTCACGCTCAAACCACTGGGACAGTCCCGGCTCATCGGCATGCAGCTGTGGCTGTGGTTCATCGGCATCGTGGTCATGACCTTGCCCTGGCATCTGGCGGGCCTGCTCGGCATGCCGCGCCGGATGGCTTACTTTGATTTTTCGAACGCCGCTCTCGCCTCCCAGGCGTGGACGGTCAACGCTGCGGTCATGGGCGGGGCGTTGATGCTGGTGTCCGGCGTGCTGTTCGTCGTCATTCTGGCGCGAGCCCATTTCAATCCACGGTCGGAGCTCGCGCCCTATCGTTTCAGCGCGCCCGTGCACGCGCTGGCGCGGGTGCCCAAGGCGCTGAACGGCTTTGCGGTTTGGGTGAGTCTCATGATCGCCCTGACGCTGACGAATTACGGGATTCCGATTGTTGAATTGCTGAGAGCGAACACCACTGTTCCGGCCGTGTTCTATTTCGCCCACTGATGCGCACCTCGCCTTCCCAAGTCGGTCTGCTCGGGTTGTTGACCGTGATCATCGTTGGCGGCGGCGCCTTCCTACTCGGTTTCTATTGGTTGCCGGGCGCCCAAGGCGTTGGCACGGTATGGCTACGCATGTGCCGCGCCGCCGGGATTGTCAGCGCGAGTGCGGAGAACGGCCGGGAAACGGCGCTCCCCGGGCATACCACGGTCGTCATCCCGCCTGACGCCATGACGGTGGGGAACGCCAACCAGATCGGCCATGGGGCAACCCTCGCACTTCGCTGCACCGGGTGTCACGGTGCGCAAGGCATGAGTGGCGCAGACGCCCCGAATCTTGCAGGTCAGTACTCGGAAGTCATTTACAAGGAATTGCTCGACTTCAAGCGCGGTGCCCGCGTCGACGCAGTGATGGGCGCCATGGTGGCCACCCTGTCCGATCAGGACATGTTGGACCTGGCGCATTACTATGCCTACCTTCCGCACCCCGCAGAGATTCACCGGCTCGCCGATGCGCCGGCATTGATTCGCGTCGGCGACCCCATGCGCGGCATTGCACCGTGCTCATCCTGCCACGGCCGCAGCGACGGCAAAGTCGGCGCACCCGCCCTCGATGGGGAACCAAAGGTCTATCTGCAGCGTCAGCTCACCGCATTCGCCGACGGCGCACGGCGCAATGACGCCAATGCGGTCATGCGCGGCGAAGCACGCCAAATGACGGCGGCGGAAATCGTTCTGGTCACGGATCATTATGCAGCCCGTTGACGAGTGGTGTCCGGCATGAGGGGGACGATCGCCACGCTCGCCGTGCTCGGCACGCTCGGCATCCGCTTGTGCGCGACCGCCCATGCGGGCGAGACCACGCGAGCCGCGGATTCCATCGAGGCACGGGCACAAGGTTGCTCGACCTGTCACGGCGCCCACGGCGAGGGCACTGCCGATGTCAACTTTCCGCGCATCGCCGGCAAGCCGGCCGGCTACTTGTTCAATCAGCTGAAGAATTTTCGCGATGGGCGCCGCAGTTACCCGCCGATGAACTATTTGCTGGCCTACATGAACGACGACTTTCTCAGGGAGCTCGCCGGCTACTTTTCGGGTCAGACGCCGCAACAACCCCAGCCGCAGCAACTCTCGACGGAATCAACCGACGTCGGGATGCAACTGGCAACGCGCGGCGATGAGGTTCACGGCATTCCGGCCTGCGTGCGCTGCCATGGAACACAGTTGACTGGAATCGAGCCCGGCATCCCCGGACTGAATGGCCTCGGCAGCCGATACATCGCGGCGCAATTGGTCGCATGGCAGGTTGGGACCCGGCATGCCAGTACGCCTGACTGCATGCAGGATGTCGCGGCCCGCTTGAGCGAGGCACAGATTCGATCGGTCGCGGGCTGGCTCAGTGTCCAGGCGCCGACCGCGAGGAGCGGCCCCGCGCCGCAGGGCGCGTGGACACCGCCAGTGGCCTGTGGCAGCCAACTCGCACCGGCGCGCGGTTCAGAGGACGCCGGCGCACCCAGCAGCGCCGGCGTGTCGCGCGGCGAATATCTTGCCCGCGTGGGGGATTGTGTGGCCTGTCACACGCAACTAGGTGGTGCCCCCTTCGCGGGCGGCTTCGCGATACCCACGCCGTTCGGCACGCTGTATTCGCCCAACATCACTCCGGATCGAGCGACCGGCCTGGGCACTTGGAGCGCCGAGCAGTTTTATCAGATGTTGCGCACGGGGCGTGCGCGGAACGGGACGTTGCTGTATCCAGCGATGCCCTTCCCCGCGTACACCAAGATCACCCGCGCCGACTCGGATGCCATCTTCGCCTTCCTGCGCTCGCTCGCGCCCGTCAGCAAGGTCAATCACGACAATGAACTGCGCTTTCCCTACGGTAATCGCAGCCTGATGTATGGCTGGCGGATGCTGTACTTCTCGCAAGGAGAATTCCAGCCGACGCCCGGCGAGTCTGCGCGGTTCAATCGCGGCGCCTATCTGGTACAAGGGCTGGGACACTGCGCCTCCTGCCACTCCACCATCAACGCCATCGGCGGCAGCGGCGATGACAGTGCATTCGCCGGCGGCCTCATTCCGCTGCAGAATTGGTACGCACCCTCCCTCACCGCAAATCAAGAGTCTGGGCTCGGATCATGGAGCCTCTCCGAGATTGCCGCGTTTCTCAAAGTTGGCATATCGCAAAAAGGGGCCGTTTACGGCCCGATGGCCGAGGTCACGCACGACAGCCTGCAATACCTGACCGACGCGGATGCGACGTCCATGGCGATCTACCTCAAGTCCTTGTTGGAATTGAAGCCGGCGGCGGTCAAATCGGGCGAGTCCAGCGCGCCTGACGCTGCGACCCTGGCGCTCGGGGCAACCGTCTACGCAAATCGCTGCGCGGCCTGCCACCGTACCGATGGCACCGGGATGGCGCCGGCATACCCGCCGCTCGCGAGCAATCCGTCCATCGAGATGGACGTATCCGTCAATCCGTTGCGCATGGTGCTGAACGGTGGCTATCCCCCGCAGACAGCAGATAATCCGCGCCCCTACGGCATGCCCCCCTTTGCACAAGTTCTCTCCGATGCGGAAGTGGCGGCCGTCGTCACCTACATCCGCGTGTCCTGGGGCAACCACGGCACTCGGGTGACGCCGCGAGAGGCAAACGCCATGCGCCTTGCTCCGCTTCTCGATTGAGGCTGCCGACGTGGGTGGGGGAGGGCGGGGTCAGCGCAGGCCGCGGTACGTCAGCATCGCCTCGACGGTCGGCGGCCTTCCGCGCCAACCCGCATAGATCTTGCCGAGGTCTTCGGTATTGCCGCGCGACAAAATCATGCGGCGAAGACGATCGCCGTTGGCGCGCGTGAGGCCGCCGTTCTCGTCGAACCATTGGTACGCATCGTCAGCCAGCATCTGGGTCCAGAGGTACGCATAGTACCCGGCCGAATAGCCGCTGCCCCAGATGTGGCTGAAGTAGCTCGAGCGGTATCGCGGTGGGACGGCGTGAAGGTCGAGATGCGTGCGGGCGAGCGCCGATGTTTCGAACTCATCCGGGTTCTGCAGCGGCGCGCTTGCGGGAAGCGTATGCCACTGCATGTCGAGTTCGGCGGCGGCGAGAAGCTCCGTCAAGTCGTATCCTTCGCTGAAATTCTTCGCGGTCTTGATCTTCTCGACGAGCGCTGCCGGCATGGCTGCCCCGGTTTTGTAGTGCTTCGCATAGTGCTCGAAGACCGCCGGATACAGCGCCCAGTGTTCGTTGAACTGCGAGGGGAACTCGACGAAATCGCGCGCCGTCGCGGTTCCCGACAGGCTCGGATACCGGGTGTCGGCAAACATGCCATGCAGCGCATGACCGAACTCATGAAACATCGTAATGACATCTTCGAAGCTGATGAGCGCAGGCTCCCCCGGGGCGGGCTTCGGCAGGTTGGCGACGTTGTAGATGACCGGTCGGGTGCCCTGTAGCTTGGATTGATCCACGAAGGTGCCCATCCAAGCGCCGCCGTTCTTGTTGTCGCGCTTGAAGTAGTCGCAATAAAACAAGGCCAATGCCGCACCGTCGGCGTCGCTCACTTCAAAAGCCCGGACATCGGCGTTGTAGACCGGGAGGTCCTTGCGCTCCTTGAAGTGAATGCCGTACAGCTGCGTGGCCGCGTAGAAGACGCCGTTCTCGAGCACCGCATCGAGCTCGAAATAGGGTTTGACCTCGGCTTGGTCGAGATCGAATTTGCTCTTGCGTACCTGCTCGGCGTAGTAATCCCAGTCCCAGGGCTCGAGCGTGAATCCGCCTTGCTGCGAATCGATCAGAGCCTGAATGTCCGCGCCGTCATGGCGTGCCTTCGCGGTCGCGAGGGGAACCAGGGCATCCATGAAGGCGAGCGCGGCCTGCGGTGTTTTCGCCATCTGGTCCTCGAGCTTCCACGCGGCGTGACTCGAATATCCGAGTAGTTGGGCGCGCTCCGCCCGCAATTTCGCAATCCGCGCAATGATATCGCGCGTATCGTTGGTGTCGCCGCGCTCGGTGCGATTCCAAGAATTCCGGAAGATGGCCTCGCGCGTCTCGCGAATGCTCAACGCGGCAAGATCGGGCTGCTGAGTCGTGTTCTGCAATGGGAGTAAAAAGCCCTCGACCTTGCGGCCTTGTGCCGCTTGCGCCGCCGCGGCCAGCCGACCCTCGCCAAGGCCCGCGAGCGGGGCAGGGTCCGCCGCGAGGTAGGCACCGTTCTTGGTGGCCTCCAGCAACATCGTGGTGAAACTGTTCGAGAGGGTGGAGAGTTGTTCGTTCAGGGTCTTGAGCTTTGCCTGGTCGGCGTCGATGAGTTTCGCGCCGGAATGGACGAACTCATCATAGGTCACCTCGACCAGACGCAGCGATTCCGGATCGAGCGTGAGCGACTCACGCCGCGCGTGGATGGCGGCGATGCGCGCAAAGAGCTTTTTGTTCAGATGAATGGCGTCCTGATGGGCCGCGAGCTTCGGCGCCAGCGCGGCCTTCGTTTTCTGAAGTTCCGGGTTCGTATCAGCCTGGCTCACGCCTCGAAATGCGGCGAGTGCACGCTCCAGCAGTCGTCCGCTTTTCTCCATCGCAATGAAAGTATTTGCAAAGGTCGGCGGGGACGGGTTGTCGGCGATGCGCCGTATTTCAGTCAACTGGTCCGCCATGCCCGCTTCGATGGCGGGCTGATAGTCGCCATCCTTGATTTTGTCGAACGGCGGCGCCTGGAACGGCAGCGAACTCGGCGCATAAAAGGGATTCGACGGCGCCAAACCGGCGCCGTCCGCGCCCCCGGCGGAAGCGACAGCGGCGCCGGCACCCGCGGACAGCGAGCCCGTGGTGAGCGCAATCGCGCCCGAGGCCATCAGTGCAGCATTGAGTTTCATGGGCGCCATCCAGCCGTCACCCCCCACATTACAAGAACCATTCGGCCTTTTCAAAGAAGAGCGGACCGAAGCAGCCGGGCCTCTGCGCCGACCCTCAACGGCTCCGATCCCCGCGGCCGTATGAACTTGGCTCGGGACCCGCCGGTCGCGCTTGGTACTATGGGCGATCGTTATGAACGAGGTCCGAGATGGGTCATGGCCAGCAAAATCAGCGTTTGAGCGGTGGACTCCTCTCGGGGAACAGCGGACGGGTCCGGCCGTCGGCCTGAATCCGCCGCCAGATTCCCGTGGCGGGCCACGGCCCGGCCGCCAGTGGCTCATCGTCGCAGTCTGGGTTCTGATTGCCCTAGCGGCATTGCCGTTCGCTGTGAGGGTCAACGACGAACTCGATCCGGCGGTACGTCTCGACGGTAGCGAATCGGCACGCGTCGAGGCGGAGCTGCGGCAGCGGTTCCATTCGCCGTTCGAGAAGATCGCGCTGCTGCGGGTGGCGGCGTCGCCGTCGCCGCGCACCGAGGAGGGACATGCGCTGCTCGAGCGGGTGACGGGAGCGATACAAGGCGCCGCCGGTGTGCAGGGCGTCATGTCCTATTTGGACCGGGCCGACTCGCTGTTCATCGGCGGGGACGGCAGCTCGATCGTCATCGTCGGCCTGAGCGCGCCGAAGGGCGCCGAGGAAGCCTTGATGCTCAAGCTCGCCGAGACCACCGAAGGGTTGCGCGGCGAGTTGCAGGACCGGTATCCGCATCTGGCCTTCGGCTGGACCGGCGAGGCGGTGGTCAATGCCGACATGCGCCGCGTCAGCGCGCACGAAACACGCGCCGCCGAATTGCGGGTCCTGCCGCTCACGTTGATCCTGCTGCTCATTGCGTTCCGCAGCCTGGTCTCGGCGGTCCTCCCCATCCTGTGCGGCGCGCTGACCATCATGGTATCGCTCGGTGCGGTGGCGGCGGTGAATCGCTGGTGGCCGGCGTCTTTGGTGGTGGTCAGCATCGTCAGCATGATCGGCCTGGGATTGAGCGTGGACTACGCGTTGCTCATCGTCAGCCGCTATCGTGATGGGCTCGCCCAGGGGCTGCCGCGCGCGGAGGCGTTGGCGCAGGCGTCCCAGCGGGGCGGCCGCACGGTGCTGATTTCCGGGCTGACGGTCGCCATCGGCTTCGGCGCGATGCTTCTGGTTCGCGTCAACGAATTGCGCTCCATCGGTTTGGCGGGGCTGATCGTGACCAGCGTGTCGGTGCTGGTGGCAAGCACGCTGTTGCCGGTCCTGCTCGATTGGTTGGGACCCTGGATCGATGCCGGCGCGCTCGGATTGCGGCGCAAGCCCGATACCGGCCGCCTCTGGCGGCGCTGGGCACACTGGGTCACGCGGCACCCCTTCGTGGTACTCGCCGTCGCAGGGATTCCGCTGCTGTTCCTGGCGGCGCAGGCAGCGCATCTGCGCACCGACCTGCCGCGCGGCCGGTGGCTTCCCGATAGCGCCGCGTCGGTGCGGGTTCTGCACGAGATCGACGCCGTGGCGCCCGGTAATTTCGGCCAGATCATTCCGGTGATTCTCGAGTTTCCGCCGGGAATCACGATTCAGGACGAGTCCGGCTGGCGTGCCGCATCGCGGCTCGCGCGCTCGCTCGCGCGCGACCCCCGCGTTCAGCACGTGTGGTCGGTCAGCACCTTAAGCGCGAGCCCGCTCGGCGGTCCGGAAATCCTGGCGCGTGTGCCCGATTCGACCCGCCGCACCCTGGTCAGCGGCGACGGCAGCGCGGCGCTCATTGAACTCCTGCCTCGACCGGGAACCACCGCGACCGACGCCGTCATTCTGGTGCGCAGCATCCGCGCCGCGAACCCGCAGACGCTGACGGGTCTCGCCGGTGCGCGGCTCGAGGTCGGCGGCGTGCCGGCGTTCAATGTCGATTACGAAGATGCCATCCGCAGCGCCATGCCTATGCTCGTGATCAGCGTCGTCTGCGCGACGCTGATCGTCTTCTCGCTGGCGTTTCGCAGTGTGCTGATTCCCTTGAAGGCCGTGGCGCTGAATCTGTTGTCCGTGGCCGCGGCCTTCGGCACCGCCACCGTGGCGTTTGAGCACGACCTCAGCGCGCGTCTGGTCGGACTGCCGCACGCCCTCGACGGCGGATTTCCCATCCTGCCCGTGCTGGTCTTCTGCATCGTCTTCGGCTTGAGCATGGACTATGAGGTGTTCATCGTCGCGCGCATCGCGGACGGCCGACGCGCCGGTCTCACCGATGCTGAGGCGCTGGTCGAGGGGCTGGTAGGCACGGGCCGCGTAGTTACTTTCGCCGCGTCCATCATGGTGCTGATCTTCGGCGGCTTTGTCTTCGGCGACTTCGTGGTGATCAAGATCTTAGGGTTCGCCCTCGGCGTGGCGGTGTTCCTCGATGCCACGGTGATCCGCCTGGCCGTGGGACCTGCGCTCATCCGCCTCGCGGGACGCTGGAACTGGTGGCCGGGGCGTTGAGTTTCACGAACGGACCACGACGGGAAGGGAACTCGACAAACCGCCGTCGACCGCAATCGCCTGGCCGTTGACATAAGACGAGGCGTCGGACGCCAAGAACAGCGCGGTCTGGGCAATCTCCTCAGGGTTTCCGTAGCGCCGCAGCGGATTCAACTGCCCGATCTTGCCTTCGGTGCCGCGCGCGCGCGCCTGCTCGAAGATCGGACGAGTCATGCCGGTTTCGATCAGTCCGGGACAAATCGCGTTGATGCGCACTCCGCTGCCGGTCAGTTGATTAGCCGCCGTTTGCACGAGGCTGATGACGCCGGCCTTGCTGGCGCTGTAGGGCATGCAGCCGGCGCCCGAGCGCAGGCCGGCGACCGACGCAGTGCAGATGATGGAACCTCGCTTGCGCGGAACCATCGCGAGGGATGCGTACTTGGCGGCGAGAAAGGTGCCGATCAGGTTGACGTTGAGAATCTGCGTCCAGCGCTCGGCGGTTTCCTCGAAGAAGGGTACGAGGCCGCCGCTGATGCCGGCATTCGCGAAGCACACATCGAGGCCGCCATATTCTTCGACCGCGCGCGCCACCGCGCCGGCGACATCCCGCTCCGCAGCGGAGTCCTTGACCAGACATATTGCGCGGCCGCCGCCTGCCCTGATCGCCGCCACGGTCGCCTCGACCTCAGGAGCGATGTCGAGCGCCACCACAGCGGCCCCTTCAGCGGCGAACAGCAATGCAGCGGCTCTGCCGATGCCGCCGGCCGCGCCGGTGACGAGAGCGGTCTTGCCCTTCAGTGTATTCATGAATTTTCTCGAGGAGCCGAGGTTCAGTATAAAGCCTATACTGTCGCGCGCCAAAGTCACTTCAGGGGGTCCCCTATGTCCCAAGATCCAAACACGATGTCACGGCGCGAGTTCACCGCGCTCTCCATTGCCGCCGGCGTCGCCGCTGCGGCCGGCGCTCCGGATAACGCGGTGGCGGAAATCTTCGAAATGGACGTCGAGGTCACGACGCCCGACGGTGTGTGCGATGCGGCGCTCGTGCATGTCAAGCAGGGCTCATCGCCGGCCGTGATTCTGTTCACGGACGTGTTCGGTCTGCGCCCCACCATGCGAACCATGGCAAAGCGATTGGCGGCGGGCGGATTCACCGTGCTCGTGCCGAATCCGTTTTATCGCACCACCAAGGCGCCCGGGCTCTCGACCGACATCGACTTCAACAACGCCGCGGATCGCGCCAAGATCGAAAGCTTGCGGGCGCCGTTGACCAGCGAGGCCGTCATGCGGGACGCCGCCGCCTATGTGAAATTTCTCGACTCCCAGCCCTCGGTCAATCCGAAAGCCGCCATGGGCGTGTTCGGATATTGCATGGGCGGCCCAATGACCATGCAGGCGGCGGCGGCCGTGCCGGAGCGGATCGGCGCGGGCGCCTCGTTCCACGGCGGCGGAGTCGTGACCGACAAGCCCGACAGCCCGCACTTGCTGGTGCCGAAGATGAAGGCGCAGTACTACTTCGGTATTGCGAGCAATGACGACGAACGTCAGCCGGATGCCAAGACCAAATTGGACGAAGCCTTCAAGGCGGCGAAATTGCCGGCGAAGATTGAAGTCTATGCGGGCTGTCTGCACGGCTGGTGCGTCAAGGATATGCCGAAGACTCCCGGCAAGCCTCCGATCTACAATGAGGCGCAGGCAGAGCGCGCATGGGGCGAGCTGGTCGCCTTGTTCAAGCGGGCGAACGTTTGATCGTAAACCGATTGAGCCGCGGCCAGTGACCGACGCCTTCATTTGCGATTTCGTACGCACGCCCATCGGCCGCTACGAAGGCGCGTTGTCGCGGGTGCGCGCCGATGATTTGGCGGCGATTGTGATCAAGCAATTGGTCGCCAGAAACGAGGGCATCGGCGCGGCGGTCGACGAAGTGTTCATGGGCAATGCCAATCAGGCCGGCGAAGACAATCGCAATGTCGCGCGCATGGCGCTGCTCCTCGGCGGCTTGCCGCCGCACGTGCCCGGCGTGACGGTCAATCGCTTGTGCGCGTCCGGATTGGATGCGGTGGCGGCGGCATCTCGAGCCATCCGCGCGGGCGAAATCGAACTGGCCATTGCGGGCGGGGTCGAGTCCATGACGCGGGCTCCGTTCGTCATGGGAAAAGCGGAACGCGCCTTCCAGCGCAGCGCGGACATCTACGACACCACCATCGGTTGGCGTTTCGTGAATGCACGGATGAAGGCTCTGTACGGCGTCGATTCCATGCCGGAGACCGGTGAGAACGTCGCCGCGGAATTCAAGGTCTCGCGCGAGGCTCAAGATGCCTTTGCGTATCGCTCGCAAATGCGCGCCGCGCGCGCCGCGGCCGACGGCGTATTCGCGGAACAGATCGTACCCGTGCCGGTGCCGGCGGCGCGGACGGCGACGAAAGCGAGCCCACCAATGGTCGACCAACGGGTCGAACGCGACGAGCAACCGCGCCCGGATACGACGCTCGAGGGGTTGGCGAAACTAAAGCCCGTGGTGCGTGACGGCGGTACCGTCACGGCCGGGAACGCGTCGGGTATCAATGACGGGGCCGCGGCGCTGTTGGTCGCCTCTGCCGCCGCCGCCGAAAAATTTGGACTCGCGCCGCGCGCGCGCGTGTTGGGTTATGCCTCCGCCGGAGTGGCGCCGCGCATCATGGGAGTCGGGCCGATCCCGGCGGTCGAGAAGCTCCTCGGCCGGCTGCGCCTCAGGGTCACCGATTTCGATGTCATAGAACTGAACGAAGCGTTCGCCTCGCAGGCGCTCGCCTGCGTGCGGGCCTTGGGTTTGCCCGACGACGCGGAACACGTGAACAGCAACGGCGGAGCCATTGCCTTGGGTCATCCGCTCGGAATGTCCGGAGCCCGCATTGCGGGTGTTGCGGTTCAAGAGTTGCTCCGCCGCCGGGGGCGTTATGCATTGGCGACGATGTGTGTGGGAGTCGGCCAAGGGGCGGCGCTCGCGTTCGAACGACTGTGAGTTTTCTGCTAGATTAGCTGCCTGCGGCGGAATCTAGTTCTGCATGGTGGAATTCGGGGGGAATGCATGAATAAGCTGGGTTTCGAGGTCAAGAGCGGAATCGCCGTCCTCAGGCTCGAGAATCCGCCCGTCAACAGTTTGGGTCTCGAATTGCGCGAGGCGCTGATGGCCGGCCTGCACCGCGCCAACACTGATCCCGGCGTCGATGCCCTGGTGTTGATCGGTTCCGGCGCTGGGTTTTCGGGCGGTGCCGATATCCGTGAATTCGGCACCTTCAAGGCGGGTGCGCCGCCGAATCTGCTCACCCTCATCAGCGAAATCGAAGGCGGCAGCAAACCGGTGATTGCCGCCATCGGCGGAGTCTGCATGGGCGGCGGGCTCGAATTGGCGTTGGCCTGCCATTATCGGGTCGGCGTGCCAGGCGCGAAAATTGCGCTGCCCGAAGTCAAGCTCGGTCTTCTGCCCGGCGCCGGCGGCACGCAGCGATTGCCGCGCCTGCTCGGTGTGGAGCCGGCGCTCAACATGATCGTCTCCGGCGCGATCGTGGCGTCGGAGAAGCTGCGCGGCACGCCTTTGTTCGACGCCTTCGGCGAGGGCGATTTGCTGGAAACCGCGCTGGCCTTTGCGCGCCGCGTGGTCGACGAGGGGATGGGGCGGAAGCGCATTCGCGATATTCAATTGAAACTGCCGAACGCCGAGGCCTTCTTCCAGTTCGCGCGCAATACGGTCAAGGCCATCGCCGGCCCCTATCCGGCGCCCCTGGCCTGCATCGACGCGGTGGCCGCTGCGGTGGAGAAACCGTTCGACGCCGGCATGAAGCGCGAGCGCGAACTGTTCACGACGCTGATGCTCTCGCCGGAGTCGGCGGCGCTGCGGCACGTATTTCAAGCCGAACGTGCGGCGTCGCATATCCTCGATGTGCCCGATGACACGAAGCCGCGGCCTGTCCGCACCGTCGGGGTCATCGGCGCCGGCACCATGGGCGGCGGCATCACCATGACTATGATCAATGCCGGGCTGCCGGTGGTGCTGCTCGAAACACAACAAGAAGCGCTCGATCGCGGACTCGCCACCATCCGCCGCAATTACCAAGGCGCGCTGCGCAAGGGTACGCTCACCGAGGAGACGCTCGCGAAGCGCCTCGCGCTGATCACACCGACCTTGGACTATGCGGCCTTCCGCGATGTGGACCTGGTGATCGAAGCGGTGTTCGAGAACATGGACGTGAAGCACCAGGTTTTCGAGACCCTGGACGGCATCGTCCGCGAGGGTGCGATCCTCGCCTCGAACACCTCGGCGTTGAATCTCGATGCGATCGCCAAGTTCACGCGCCGTCCGCAGGATGTGATCGGGCTGCATTTTTTCAGCCCGGCCAATGTGATGCGCCTGCTCGAGGTGGTGCGCGGCGAGAAGACCGCACCGGACGTGTTGGCGACCGCCATGCGTCTGGCGAAGACCATCTCCAAGGTCGCCGTGGTGTCCGGCGTGTGCGACGGCTTCATCGGCAATCGCATGCTGGCTCGTTACGGCGCCGCCGCCCATGACCTGCTCATGGCCGGCGCTTTGCCGCAGCAGGTCGATGCCGCCTTGCAGGAGTTCGGCATGGCGATGGGCCCGTTTCGGGTCGGCGATCTCGCCGGACTCGACATCGGCTGGGCGCTGCGCAAGCGCCGCTCGGCGGAGTTTCCGGATCAGGACTTCACCACGGTGGCGGATGAGCTCTGCGAGGCCGGCCGCTTCGGCCAAAAAACCGGCGCCGGCTGGTATCGATACGAGACGGGTTCGCGCACGCCGATACCGGATCCCAAGGTCACCGCGATCATTGAGCAGTATCGGCGGCAAAAAGGCATCACGCCGCGCGAGGTGGGGAGCCAGGAGATCGTCGAGCGCTGCATCTACGCGCTGGTCAACGAAGGGGCGCGCATTCTCGAGGACGGCATCGCGCAGCGCTCCTCCGACATCGACTTGGTGTATCTCAATGGCTACGGGTTTCCCGCGTACCGCGGCGGCCCCATGTTCTACGCCGATCAAACGGGATTGCACGAGGTGGCGCACGCGCTCACGCGTATCGCGGCGCTGCCCGGCGTCGACGCCGCGGTCTGGGCGCCCGCGCCGCTGCTCACGCGCTTGGCGGGTCAAGGCAAAACCTTCAGCGGATTCAAAGGATCACACTCGTGACAGAAGCGGTCATCGTATCCACGGCGCGCACCGGCTTGGGTAAGAGCTGGAAGGGCGCATTCAACATGACGTATGGCGCGACCTTGGGAGCGCATTCGGTGCAGCACGCGGTGGCGCGGGCCGGCATCGATCCGGCCGAAGTCGAGGACGTCATCATGGGCTCCACCTTCGGCGAGGGCACCACCGGCGGCAACATCGCACGGGCGATTGCGCTGCGCGCCGGCCTGCCGACGAGCACCGCGGGCTTGAGCATCAATCGGTTCTGCAGCTCCGGATTGCAGTCGATCGCACTCGCGGCGCAGCGTGTCATGACCGAGGGTGCCGACGTCATCGTCGCCGGCGGTGTCGAGAGCATTTCCTGCGTGCAGAACGAGGCGAACACGCACATGCGTCTCGATCCCTGGCTGATCGAGCACAAACCGACGCTGTACTGGAACATGCTGCAGACCGCCGAGACGGTGGCCAAGCGATATCACATTTCGAAGGAAGCCCAGGACGAGTATGGCGTTCGCAGTCAGCTGCGCGCGGCGGCGGCGCAGGCCGCCGGAAAATTCAGCGACGAGATCGCGCCGATGACGACCGTGATGGGCGTCGTCGACAAGGCCACGGGCACCATCGGGACGCGCGAGGTCACCATCGCGCGCGACGAGGGCATCCGCGCCGACACCACGCTCGAAGCGGTCGCGCAGATCCGTCCGGCGATTCCGGGCGGCGTGATCACGGCCGGCAATGCCAGCCAGTTCTCCGACGGCAGCAGCGCGGTGGTCGTCATGAACGCCAAGCTCGCGGAACGGCGCGGTCTCAAACCGCTCGGGATCTTCCGCGGCTTCGCCGTCGCCGGCTGCGAACCCGACGAAATGGGCATCGGCCCGATTTATGCGGTGCCGCGCCTGTTGCAACGGACCGGCTTCAAGGTGAGCGACATCGATCTGTGGGAGCTCAACGAGGCGTTCGCGTGCCAGGTGCTTTATTGCCGCGACAAGCTCGGCATTCCCGATGAGCGGCTGAACGTCAACGGCGGCGCCATCGCCGTCGGCCATCCGTATGGCGTCAGCGGCGCCCGGCTGACCGGGCATGCGCTCATCGAAGGTAAGCGCCGGGGCGCCAAGCTCGTCGTGGTCACCATGTGCATCGGCGGCGGCCAGGGCGCGGCAGGCCTGTTCGAGGTCGCCTGAGGTGGGAGTTCGCGAGCTGTTCGAGCTCAAAGGGAAAGTGGCGCTCATCACCGGCGGTTCGCGCGGCTTGGGCCTGCAGATGGCCGAGGCATTCGGGGAGATGGGTGCGAAGATTGCGATCAGCGCACGCAAGCCGCCGGAACTCGAGGACGCCAAGGCTCATCTCGCGGCCCGCGGCATCGAGGCCCTCACGGTGGTCAACGATCTCACAAAAGCGGAGCAGGTGCCGGCGCTGGTCGAAGCGGTCGTCGGCCACTACGGCGCCATCGACATCCTGGTCAACAACGCCGGCACCAGCTGGGGCGCGCCGGCCGAGCGCCATCCGGTCGAGGCCTGGAACAAGGTCATGACCTTGAACGCCACCAGTGTGTTCATGCTGAGTCAAGCGGTCGCGAATCGCTGCTTCATCCCGCAGCGCTCGGGCAACATCATCGTCATCGCCTCGACCGCGGCGCTGCGCGTCAGCCCGCAAATGCAATCGGCCGCCTACTACGCCTCGAAGGCGGCGGCATTGCATCTCACGCGCTCCCTCGCGGTGGAGTGGGGGCCTCATGGCATTCGGGTGAACGCTATTTGCCCGGGGTTCTTCCCCTCGAAGTTGACCAACGCGCTGCTCGAGAAGATCGAGGCCGCGGTGATCGAGGAAACCCCGCTGCGGCGTCTGGGCGGCGACACGGATTTGATGGGCGCAGCGGTTTACCTGGCGTCGGACGCCTCGCGTCACGTGACCGGCCAACACATCGTCGTCGACGGCGGCGCGTCCATCGCATGACCGGCCATGCTATGACCGTCGCGGCTCAACGCAACCTTCCGGCCGCGGCATGAGCAGCCCGGCCGCCGAGTTGCGGCTGCCCGCGGAACAGCAAGAACTCGACACGCTGCGCCTCGCCGCCTGGATGCGGGATCACGTTGCGGGATTTTCGGGTCCGATCGACCTGCGCCAATTCGCCGGCGGTCAATCGAACCCCACGTTCCTGATCCAGACACCCGGGGGGCGATACGTACTCAGGCGCAAACCGGCGGGCAAACTGTTGCCGTCGGCGCACGCGGTTGATCGCGAGTTTCGCGTCATGCGGGCGCTCGAGGGATCGGACGTACCCGTGGCGAAGGCGTATGCGTTGTGCGAGGACTCAGGTGTGATCGGCACCGCGTTCTACGTGATGGACTATGTCGAAGGGCGCCTGTTCTGGGATGCCGCTCTTCCGGAGGTGGCGGCCGCCGACCGGCGCGCCATTTATGATGAGATGACGCGGGTGATTGCGGCTCTGCATAGCGTCGATTATGCGGCGGTGGGGCTCGCCGACTTCGGCAAGACCGGCCGCTATATCGAGCGTCAGGTGGCGCGCTGGACGCAGCAATATCGTGCATCGCAGACCGAGGCCAACGACGCGATGGAGCGGCTCATCGAATGGCTGCCCGCGCACATTCCGGCCGACGAGGAAACCAGCATCGTGCACGGTGATTTCAGGCTCGACAACGCGATATTCCATCCGCGTGAGCCGCGAATCCTGGCGGTGCTCGACTGGGAGTTGTCGACCTTGGGCCATCCGCTCGTCGACCTGGCCTATGTCTGCATGCGGTATCACTTGTCAACGGATGAGTTTCGGGGCCTGAAGGGCCTCGACCTGGCGGCGTTGCGGATTCCCGGTGAACAGGAATGTGTCGCCGATTATTGCCGCCGCCGCGGCCGTTCGCCCGTGGCGCCGAAGGATTGGACCTATTATCTGGCGTTCAACATGTTCCGTCTGGCGGGAATCCTGCAGGGCGTGCTGGCGCGCGCCATCCAAGGCAACGCCTCGAGCACCACGGCACTCGAAGCGGGACTGCGGGCGCGGCCGCTCGCGCAGCAGGCGTGGGCGTTGGTGCAAACGATTTAAAAGGACACAACATGGATTTTTCTCACAGCGACAAGGTTCGCGACCTGCAAGAGCAGCTCACCGGTTTCATGGACACCCACATCTACCCGGCGGAGGCACGATTCCAAGAGGAAATCGAGGCGAATCGCCGCCGCGGCAACCCGTGGGCGCCGACCGAGGTGATGGAGGAGCTCAAGCGCAAAGCGAAGGCGGCGAACTTGTGGAATCTGTTCCTGCCGCATTCCGAGCATGGCGCCGGACTCACGAACTTGGAATATGCGCCGCTGTGCGAGATCATGGGACGCTCGGAGATCGCGCCCGAGGCCTTCAATTGCTCGGCCCCCGACACGGGCAACATGGAAGTCTTGGCCCGCTATGCGACACCCGAACAGCAGCAGCGCTGGCTGGTGCCGTTGCTCGACGGCCGCATCCGTTCCGCGTTTGCGATGACCGAGCCTGATGTCGCCTCGAGCGATGCCACCAACATTCAATCCTCCATCGTGCGCGACGGTGATCACTATGTGATCAATGGACGCAAGTGGTGGACTTCGGGGGCCGGCGATCCGCGCTGTGAGATTTTGATTTTCATGGGCAAGACCGACCCGGCCGCGAGGCTGCACAGCCAGCAATCCATGATCCTCGTGCCGATGAGCACACCCGGGGTGAGGCGGGTGCGGCAGTTGACGGTGTTCGGCTACGATCACGCGCCGCACGGCCACTCCGAACTCGAATTCGTCGATGCCCGCGTGCCCGTCGCGAATCTATTGCTCGGGGAGGGCCGCGGCTTCGAAATCGCGCAAGGCCGCTTAGGGCCCGGCCGGATTCATCATTGCATGCGTTTGATCGGTCTCGCCGAACGTGCCCTCGAGATGATGTGCAAGCGCGCCGAGCAGCGCGTCGCCTTCGGACGGCGCGTGTCCGAGCAGGGCGTCACGCTCGAGCGCATTGCCGATGCCCGCATCATGATCGATCAGGCGCGCTGGCTGGTGCTCAATGCGGCCTATATGATGGACACCGTCGGAAATCGCGCCGCCAAAAAGGAGATCGCCATGATCAAGGTGGCCGCACCCAACATGGCCTGTCAGGTGATCGATTGGGCCATGCAGGTGCACGGCGGCGGTGGCGTGAGCGGGGATTTCCCGCTGGCGGCAGCGTACGCGGGGGCGCGCACGCTGCGTTTTGCCGACGGCCCGGACGAAGTGCATCGCGAACAGATCGGCAAACTCGAGCTGTCGCGTCACCGGGTGTGAGGCGACGGTCTTGAGCGGGGGGACGGATGTCGGATCAACACTTTAAACACTGGCCGCCGCATGCGATGCATCACCTCGCGGCGCCGGCCACCAATCTTTTCTACAACGCCGAGGTGTCGGCGCGGCGGTATCCGGACAAGCCTTTCCTGGTGTTCTATGACACGGCGGTGACGTTTGCGGAATTCCTGGACGAGGCTGAGCGCATCGCCGGGTTTCTGGAGCAGCAATGCGGCGTGCGCAAGGGCGATCGGGTCTTGCTGTTCATGCAGAACAGCCCCCAGTTCGCCATCAGCTATTACGGGATCCTGCGCGCCAACGCGGTGGTCGTGCCCCTGAACCCCATGAACCTGACCCAGGAATTGCAGCGCTATACCGCGGACGCGGGCGCGCATACCGCCATCGTGTCACAGGAACTGTATTCGCGCATCGAACCGCTGCTCGAAAACTCGACGCTCAAATTCGTGATCATCGCGGCGTACTCGGATTATCTGAAGAAGCCGACCACGCTCAACGTACCGGAGTTCGTCGCCGCGCCGCGCGTCGAACCGGCCGCCACCGGCGTGACGTTGTGGCGCGACGTGCTCGCGGGCGATTGGCGGCCGGGACCGTTGACGGCGGGACCCGACGATCTGTGCGTCATGCCCTATACGTCCGGGACGACCGGGGTCCCCAAGGGCTGCATGCACACGCATCGCAGCGTCATGCACACCGCGGTCGCGGGCGCCCGCTGGTTCTCGTTGACGCCGGAAATCACCCTGATGGCGGTCGCGCCGCTGTTTCATGTCACCGGCATGCAGGGGGGCATGAATACGCCGCTGTATGCCGCCAACACGGTGGTCATGCTGCCGCGCTGGGATCGCAGCGCCGCGGCGGAATGCGTGCAGCGCTACCGGATCAATGCGTGGACGGCCATTCCCACCATGATTCAGGACTTCTTCGCGAACCCCGATATCGCCAAGTACGACTTGAGTTCGATCAAACGCCTGACCGGCGGCGGCGCCGCCATGCCGGCCGCCGTGGCGCAGCGGCTCGAGGGCATGGGAGTCACTTACTACGAAGGCTACGGACTGTCGGAGACCATCGGCGCCACGCACTTGAATCCCGATCATCGCCCGAAGAAACAGTGTCTCGGCATACCGATTCATGACGTCGATTCGCGCGTCGTCGATCCTGCGACGCTGCGCGAGCTGCCCGCCGGCGAAGTGGGCGAGATCGTGACTCATGGTCCGCAGGTGTTCTTGGGATACTGGAACAAGCCGGAGGACACCGCGGAGGCCATGCCTGAAATCGACGGCAAACGATTCCTGCGCACCGGCGATCTCGGCCGGGTCGATGAGGACGGCTACTTCTTCATCGTCGACCGGCTCAAGCGCATGATCAACGCCTCCGGCTTCAAAGTCTGGCCCACCGAGGTCGAATCGCTCATGTACCAGCATCCGGCGGTGCTCGAAGCGTGCGTGATCGGCACCAAGGACGAGCATCGCGGCGAGACCGTCAAAGCGCTGATCGTGCCTCGGCCGGAGTGGCGCGACCGCATCGACGCGCAGGGGATCATCGGCTGGTGCCGGGAAAATATGGCGGCCTACAAGTGTCCGCGCATCGTCGAATTCGTCGAGGCTCTACCCAAGTCCGGCGCCGGCAAGATCATGTGGCGCGAACTGCAGGACCGGGAAGCGGCGGCTTGCGCTCCGCGGGAGAAGACATCATTGGAAGCACAATTATGAAGGCATTGCTGAGCCGGCAGCCCGGCGGCCCGGACACGCTGGTGCTCGAGGAAATTCCCGAACCCATTGCGGGACCCGGGGAAGTGCGCATCACCGTGCGCGCTTGCGGAGTCAATTACCCTGATCTGCTCATCATTCAGGATCTGTATCAATTCAAGCCGCCGCGACCTTTTTCACCGGGCGGCGAAGTGGCGGGCGTGGTCGATTCGGTGGGCGAGGGGGTCCTGAACGTGCGCGTCGGCGACCGCATTGCGCTCTCGCCGGTGGGCAATGGCATGGCGGGCAAGGCGGTGGGTCTCGCGAGCAACTGCTGGAAAATTCCCGATGCCATGCCGTTCGATGAGGCGGCCGCTTTGCTGATGACCTACGGCACTTCGCAGCACGCGCTCAAGGACCGGGCGCAGCTTCAGGCGGGGGAGACCTTGCTGGTCTTGGGCGCAGGCGGCGGCGTCGGCCTCGCGGCGGTGGAGTTGGGCAAGGCCATGGGCGCGCGGGTGGTGGCCGCCGCATCGAGCGCCGCGAAGCTCGACCTGGCGCGCGAGCGCGGTGCCGACGCGGTGGTGCAATATCCGTCGGGTTCCTTGGACAAGGCGGCGGCGCGCGCGCTCACCGAGCGCTTTAAGGCAGCGTGCGGCGCCGACGGTGCCGACGTGATCTACGATGGCGTGGGAGGGGACTACACCGAGGCGAGCTTGCGCGCGATCGCCTGGCAGGGCCGGCATCTCGTGGTCGGATTTCCCGCGGGCATTCCGAAACTACCGCTCAATTTACCGCTGCTCAAGAGCTGCCAGATAGTGGGTGTGTTCTGGGGAGAGTTCACGCGCCGCAAACCTGAACTGCACGCGGCCAATGTCGCCGCGCTGATGGCGATGTACCGGGACGGGCGCATCAAGCCCGCGGTGACCGAGCGGTTTCCGCTCGCGCGCGGCGCGGAGGCGATCGCACGCCTAGGCTCACGCGAGGCGCGCGGCAAGGTCGTCGTGATGATCGAGGATTAGCGAGATGCCGGCAGCTTACGCTGCCACAGCATCGCCGATCGAGTCAGACTTGCGAAGCGTACGCCGGGCAATCACACCGACTGCCAACAGACCGGTCAGCAGCATCGCCAGCGTTTCGGGCTCAGGTACCGTCGTCACGGTAGCCGCTGTCACGGTAGCCGAGATAACCGCCACGCCGCCATAAGTAGAGTCGGAGTTGGCAAAGTCGTAAGAAAACTTGTACAAGCCCGGCTGGGTCAAAACAATGGTTGTGAATTGGTCTACGCCCAGAACCCCATCGGTTGTGGCAAATTTCTTATAATAACCGTCGGGGCCTGACAGACTGGCGACACCCTCCTCCACTGAATCGAATACGGCGGCTCCCTCAATGAAGGTGGCCGACGAACCTGAGAACGTGAAATCAATCGACTGAAGGAATGAAGGAACGGGGACTGCACTATCAATGAGGGTGTCCGTTTCCGCGTGGGCCCCGATCGCCGCAAACGTGGCGGCAGCCAAGGCGGCAATCCGCGTCGCTCTGATCAGTGTCTTTCGCATGGCTTCATTCCTTCAAGAGGTTGATAAACAGCCGGG
>Ga0209611_10004883_pt1 | contig 22750 bp, 12 predicted proteins | sample S1TSphgellanicum_3_FD_187693 | JGI IMG/M metagenome (GOLD analysis project Ga0209611, IMG submission 187693) | Host-associated microbial communities from peat moss isolated from Minnesota, USA - S1T2_Fc - Sphagnum magellanicum MG (SPAdes) (version 2) | ecosystem: Host-associated > Plants > Peat... | reverse complement strand
GCCATGGTGACAAGGACGACAAAACTATTTTTTGACATGTGGATTTGACATAATGGTATGCCAGAGGTCAAAGTAAATCATTGGGATGTGAAATTTATGTTAAAATTTTGGATGTTATTCATGAAAAAAATGGGGACTAAGTTAAAATTTAATACCATTTTCCATCCGCAAACCAATGGACAAACCGAGAGAATTAACGAGATATTGAATCAATATTTTCATAATTACATTGTTGATAATCATAAGGATTAGCGTAGAATTTTGTTACAACTCCACAAAACATTCCCACCAAAATGAGTCCCTTTGAATTAACCTTGGGAATTGAAATGGAACAACCCATGGATTTAACCATTCTTAGAACAAGAGGCACTTGTCGCAAAGGCAACAAGGAGGCTAAAGAGATGGCCAAGGAGTGTGAAGAGAAGAAATCATGGGCTATCAAGTTCTTAGAAAAAATGTAAGTTAGTTACAAAAAACAAACCAATAAATCATGAAGGCACATAAAATTTGAGGTGGGGGACCTAATGTGGTGAAACATAAAGGACTTTAAAATGCTCGAAACTTTGGCGAATAGGTTCATTCCAAAGTATGTAGGCCCTTATAAAGTCATTTGTAAACCCCACCTAGATGTGTATACTCTGTAACTACCAATGACATTGGTAGTCCACCCAACCTTCCATATGTCCAAATTGAAGCCAATTCATGAGGACAAGAAAAGGAAGGATTGGAAACAAGCCTATCATCTAGGATTTGACCTCATTGAGCACAAGTTTGTTGTGAAAATGGAGTGCATCCTAGCCATAAAATAGAATAGGCGAGTTGGCAAGCAATACCTAGTCAACTTGAAAGGATGCCATTTGGAAAAATCTTAGTGGATGAAGCTTGTTCATTTAGACCACTTGCCAAAAATGGTTAAAAAGTTTGAATAAGAGCGTGGCCATGAAATGGGAAATAGGAAAACACATGAAAATAAGTCCAACACATCAACATAACCTTGATGAAGACATCAACTTCCAAAAGGTGAAAGGTGAAATCAAAACCTAGAAAAATGGATGAACATTTAAACTAAATTTGGGGTAGATGGTAGTCGATTTGAGGTCAAGATGTATGAAATGGGGCAGACCATGGAAGAAGTAAGTGAGGGTTGAATTGAGGTGATGGCAACCAACGGAAATAAATCTAAGGACTTGAACTCGGAAAAAAAACTTTTAAGGGTTCAATCAAGCAAGATTGTGGTAGTGATGTGTGCACATTAAATGGCATGTCTCCGAACTGAAAATAAGCTTCTAGGAATGAAGTTTCCAGTGCATGGAATCGCAAACCATGTCCTTTTAATGCAAAGGGGGGCCAGCTTGGTTAAGCCCAAGTTGGCATTATTTGTTGGTGCGTTTTATAATCGTACCCTAGCATAGTTACCTAAGGTCATCGAAAGAACAAGCCTAGGCATGAAACTTAACTCTTGAATGTTTTGAGGGCGACCAAAGAAGGGGAATCTCACTTGGTAAAAGTAGTGAACCTAAAAGGGGTTAGCGCAATAAAGGGGATTGTCATAAAGACAAACAACAAAATTGTCTAAATTCCTCTTGCATATAATAGAAAGAATCTAGGATGCAAACTATACCTAAGTCACGAACTAGCTACATGTTATTTGTGTCTATGAGGACATATTTCATAGACCTCCTGAAGGTGGGGGTGAATGGCATGCCCTTCCGCTTAAAAAATGTTTAAAATGGATGTGGGCCTCATATCGAAACCACTTTAATGGGGCACTAAGGCGATAAGAGAGTTAGGCTAGAAATGGCTCTATAAGGTTTGATTCTTTTAGGAGTTGGGATACGTTCAAACTTAAGGGTTTGGATGGGCTAAGGTGGGAGCTTGGGCTCTTGTTGGCCAAGAAAATGACTAGGGGTTATCTTCGAAACTATAGTGCAAGGCATTATCCCCTTAAAACCTTCAATGGATGATTAAGCAATCTCTTGGGTTGCCTAAGGGGGTGGGCATGTTAAAACACTTGGGATGATTAGAAGTTGTCCATTTAAAGCTTTGAGGCCACCAAGAAAGAGTTGGCCCCAAGATGATTCAAGTTGTCCTAGTTTAAGTCCTTATTGAACCAACTCTAAAAGTTGGGCCTAGGAGGCCCCAGAGTCAACCTGGGGCTTATTTGGTTTAAAGGCCATGCATATTAGGTATAGGAGCTAGGCCTTTGGTTTTTTCTAGTTAAATTAAGACTTAGCCTTGATAGCAAGGTCTAGTGAATATAAGTAGAAAGTCAAAGTCCATTTTGAATGGTCGAAATTTTAGGACAAACCAACTGTGTCATGGGGTGCGCATGTAATTAAGAGCTAAAAGAATTGACACAAGAGGAGTTTGGCAAGGGATGTGGAGCACAAGGCGACAAACAGGAAATGGCGTGTCAGTTAGCTCAGGCCAAAATAGTTTATGAATAGAATTGGGAATAGAAATTAACCTTTCACCAATGAAGAATTGCAACATTTACCCAATAGACCCAGATTTTTCCTTTTGGGGAAAGTGGGGGATGTTGGATTTTTTTTCTTTTCATTATGTTCCCATCAACCTCCCAATATGTTGTCATCAAGTTCTTAATGGGTTCTCAACATGTTGCCCAAATTTCCAAGGTGTCCCCCCAACATGTTTTGAATAACAACTCGTTTTGTCCCATATGTTTTGCCCAACATTATCCTTTTGGAACCTATATAGGTAATTAAATATTAAAACTTATACTGAGTATCTTGGTGGCTTTCGCACAAATTAGGTGTATTATTTTTAGGAATTTTGCAATTCTCAATTTTTATTTCTTTCAAAGATCAATTTCTTTGTGAAAGAACATGAAGAATTTTTTGGATTTTTTTTTTCAAAATTGATTAATTATTCAACACACATGTGTTCAACTTGCCTTACTGTAACATGTTTTTATGTCTGGAATGAATATTTTTATATTTGGGAGTCTTCAAAACTTCTTTGTTATGAGTTAATCAAAGAGGCTCATTCCATTAAAATAAAATTTGAACTCAGAAGACAACCCCAACTAATTAATATGGATCATAATAATAGTCATGGTTTTTTTAATTGATAAAATGATCATCAAGACAAACTACTAGCATAACCAATAGTTCATGCAAGAATAAGCACCATCTTTGAAATGATGAAAAGACTTGGCATCCCTCACCATGATTGTTTTCTCAACTATTTTTTAAATGAATATTGAGGGAGGAAGTTTGGCAATTTTCACAAATTAAAAGGTTTTATTATTATTTGGAATGGTACCAAGAGCTCTATCGATGAGCCTAATATAACATCCCATTTTGCATTATGGTGACACAAATGAAGCCTTTTTTCTTCTTCCCCCTCATCATGTGGAACAAATTTTGTATATGACACATACTCAACATCATGCATGAGCCATGACAATCCTTTAGTTCTACACATTTTTCAACCATGTGAGGGTGGTTTTGATCATCTATTAATAATGTATGCATCTCATTATTCATTTCATTCTAGGTGCAATTAGGCTATGTCTTTACACCTCTATCTTTTCTTTGCTATTCAACTTTTTCACACAAATGCATGTTACCAACATCAACGTAGATGTTTAATAACAACACATAGCCTAAAATATTTTTAGGTTCCAATTCAAGAACTTGTTTAGCAATGAGTTTTGTCACCTCCACATTATCATGACCTTTGCAAGCATTAAGCAAAGTCATCCATTCAACCACATATGGTTTATAGTACATCTCCTTAGTTAAAGTCTATGCCTCCTATTTTGTACACAAATCGAAAAATCAAGCAACCTATTAGGTCAAAGCTAGATAGAAGTATGTGTTTTTAATGTTTTTTTAGAAGAAATCCAAGTAAAAAAACATGAAAAGTTCTTTCACACTAAGTTTAGGTTTGTGGTTTATGTGAAATCAATGGGAATGAATTTCAAGTTGTGGTGTAGTGGAAAAGGCTAAAACCTATGAGATTTAAATTTTTTTAACACATACAAGATTATTAATTCTATGGAACCAATCTTTGAAAATCTTTCACTATATAACTTGTCTAATTATAAGATTCCTAGATCAATTCAAACATCACTCATGTTAGTTTTATTTCTATTTTTTTAATTTTATGTCGAACAACACACTTGCACTAGGAATTAAAAGCTTTAAGAAATTTTAGAGCTCATCTATCACAATTGTTGGTAGTGAGTACATGCTTTGAATCTTTGAAAGGAAAGGAAGTAAATGAATTATAACAAGGTGAATGCAACCTAGTTCACATTACCTTGAACTAATACATTGATTCTCAAATTGGGCAAGAAAAAAAAAATGAATAGTTTGATATAGGACGGCAAGATGTGTTGTTTTAGTCTTTGATGTGCACATTGTATTCCAATATCACAATCCTTTGTTGCAATGTGAATAAACAAGGTGTTGTGTTTTAGGTTGGATCTATGTGATGTAATGATTTGTTCATTTTATATTTCTTGTTGTTGATTACGACAAACTGCTAGTGTTACCAAACATATATAGTGGAATATTTGATAATCCTTATGGTTGGAATGTGACAAAATCACTCACATTACCAAACAAAAATTTGCAAATAATTAAATGTAGATTTTGGATCCCAAAAGCCAAGGGTAGAAACTCCCAACCCCTTCACCTCAATTCATTAAAATTGTTTCATGTTTTAAGAAATCAACTCATAATCCCTAGATATATAACAACCAATTCAAATCCATGGTCCTCACAACCTCATGCACTTCACATTTAAAGATTTTAAGCAAACCAAATACTACACTAAATGTTGAACATCTTCACAAGTCTCCAAGAACTAAAGAATTGAGATCAACTCTTCCATGATGGCACAATATGGGGAAAGTAAATTTTGTGCATATTGTATATCTTTGTAACAAATTGCACGACAAAGAATGAAGACAAACAAGCTATGTAAATTGTGGTGAATTAGTATTCCAACTTTACATATGTAATGTTGAAGCAAAACATGTTTTCATCTTGCAAGAAAACAAGTAGGAACAAAGAACATTCTTTTCCTAAGTGTAGAGTCTTGCATTCTTAAATCACCTACAAAGATCCAAGAAATGTTAAGAAATGTCACCTTTGATTGTCGCACTAACAAGATCTAGCCTACCACTCTTGATGATTGAGGCTACAACATATGATAACATGTATTTTGTGATATTGAACTTTCACAATTCCTTCATAAACACTCTTTAATTAAGCTTAATTTACATTCTAGAATTAAAATCTAGAATGAAAGTCTCCTAGGATTATTTGCTAGACATGGAGGGGTCTTGGAAACTACAACATTTTTACCTTACTTTCAATTGTATCATTTTGTCATTTGATGAGAATTTATGTTGAATCAACTAATGAATGAAATTTGCAAACAATTTTTTTCTCTTTAGAACAACATTTAAAATCATGACCTCTTTTTCCATGTTGAGTTGTGAATGCTACATAGTTGGCTTTTGCTAGAACTTTTTAACTAGTCTGCACGTTTGAATGTAAAAATCAACAATTCAACAAGAAATAATAACAATTTAATGATAAAACAACACTTTTATCAAACAAACCTTTGAAATCACAAGATAAAAATGTAAAGATGGAACAAAGGTTTGACAAATTAAAATGAAACATTTTTGGTGACAAATGTCATTCCAATGCGTTCACTGTTCGACTTCATCCACATGTGTAAATCCCAATTATGGCACTAATGTTGTTTTGTAGCCAATCTCATGAAAAACCTATATATTCATATATAATGTTGTAGATACAACAATTTACTTTCAAGTATGATGATTTAAGGGGTTATAATCCCACATGTTACCACTTGCATCATTAGCAATGTGCCCTTCCTTTGTTCACTCCTTCCTCAAGAATATGTTCATACATTAACATTTTCACAATCATATATTGTAGGTGAATAACAAGTTTGACAAAATAATATTATTTTTAGACATGTTAACATTTTCCAAAAATATTTTTTGTGAAGGAAAATGAAACATCTTTTGGAATATTCAAAAATATTTTAATTGTTGAAATGAAAAGTTCAAAATTAAATCATTATTTGTGAAAAACCTAACAAACCTACTGTTCAACTATGATATATATATATATGGGCATCTATTTTTGACATTATAAGATTATTTTTTGGGTAAGGGAACTTAAAATCAAGTTTTATTGAAATTATTTTAATGCAAAGGTCCTTTTGCAAAATGTGTGTTAGTTACCACTTGTGTACCACCACCAATTTGATCCCCACAAGTCAAAAATAAGTTTAATTTTTTTCTCCAACTTGGACAATCCTTTTATAATTCAATCAATCTAGTATGTAGTGTAATTGACTAATTGAATTATCAATTACCAATGTATTTGACTACACCTTTTTGTAGGCACAAATTAATATTTTTTTCCAATTTTTTGATGTTGAAAAATTAGCAAATGTTTTGTGAAAAAAGAAAAATCAATTAAAATCGCATTTTAAAACAAAAATATGTTTCACCTTCGAAACCTATCCTATAAATAATAGCTCATATAAGTAGGTAAAAAAATAGGTGTCATTACATAAGCAAGGTTTACTTGGTTGTTAGTAGGTAGGTTTGGAATTCTTTTACCCATTTTATTTTCATGATGTAAAACTTTAGGGTTACAATTTTGTAAAGTCTTTTTTTCATGGTTTATGACACATAAATGTATGGTGAGTGTAACAAAAACATTTCGTAATTACAAAGGTTGTTTTCACGGTAACAAAAGGCATTCATAAGAAAAAAAACGTTCAGTCATGAGTAGTTCAAATCTTAACAGAAATACGAATAAATGATGATGTCAATTAAAAAACAAACAAACAAATAAATGAAACAATGTGGCAATGAATAGTGATGGCAAATAACTTAAGGAAAAGTAAGAAAACTTGGTAGTCATGGGACAAGATAGGTTTCAAAGAAGTTGGAAAAGTGGTCATGCATCAACATGAATGTGTTAACTCAAATTCAATCAACCTCACCCACACCTTTAGCTTAACTTTCATCCAAGCCCATCTGTGCCATTATTCACATTCATCAATGTTCAACAATTGCCACATTAGTTTATCCCCATAAATCTATTGTCATTTGTATCCATTAAAAATGCATTTTATAACCATGGCATATGACAATTGCAACTAGCAAAAGTTGAAAATTTGCATTTGTAATCATGAAAAAGTGCACCATGGAATTTGCAACCTTGAAACTTCGCATCAAGAAAGTCATCTATGACAAAATTGTATAATACATATTACAACATGAAATTGTGTTATTATGTCATTAAGTGCAAATCTTGCGGTTTTTAAATGTCATGCCACTTATTTAAGTGCACTTTTAAAAATTGAAAATAGACCTTGTAACCATGAAATTTGCTTGTTACACCTTATGATTTTATACAATGAATCATGGAAAACTACACTTAAAAGGTTGTAATCATGAAGTATGTTCCATGAATCATAAAAAAACAACTTTTAGAAGATGTAATTTTGAAATTTTACATGATGAAAGTTTATGGAAAAACAACACATTATGTGGTAAAATGGGCCAAAAATATGATTAATTTCATAAGAATCCAATCTATACTTTTGAATGTCCTTTGAATAGCCTTTCAAAATGAAATTTTCCCTTAATTTTTTTTAATGTGCCAAAATTTTTTAATTTAAATCTTTTGATTGCCATTTTGTTATTTTCCACCTTGGAATTGTAACTTTGAAATTTTACACCATGAAAGTTGTCTTTGACAAAATCATACAATACATAATACAATAGGCAAATGGTGCTATTTTGTCAATGTGAATCCTATGATTTTTAATGTGTCACATCACTAACTTAAATACCCTTTGTTACTTGAAAACAACCTTTACAATCATGAAATTTGCTTGTTACATTCTACAATTCTAAACCATAAACCATGAAAAATTATACTTAAAAAATAATAGACATGATATATGTTTGTTACACTAGACATTTATGTATTATGAACCATGAGAAGAAGACCTTCAAAAGTTGTAACCCTGAAATTTTACATCATGAACTTTGGAATGCTAAATATTTACATTGTGAAGATAAAATGGGCAAAAAATATACCATAGGTAAATAATAAAAACAACAACTTAGTTAACCATGATGGAAATTAGTTAAAGAAGTGGACACCGATAGAGAAATGGTTAAGTATTGTCCTTCATTGGTATTTCTTTTTAAAAAAAAACTTAAATCCTCTCCAACTTTCAAATCCTCTTTTCATAAGGAGGTCCATCCATCCATTTGGATTCCTTTCTAACTTCTATGGCTTCTCAATGATGGTTGATTTTTTAAACTGCGTATCTTATATACAGAAAGAACAATTGTTATGTGTAAGGTCAAGCCAAAGGCCATGGGCATAATTGGGAGAAGGGCTTGCAGAAGTTGACTATAGGCTTAATTTTGAGAATGCTTATGGCTGAGGGCTATATTGAGCATAAAGACTTGTGCCCATTTTTCATTTCATATTTTTGTGGGGCATTTTGAAGAAAAAAATGCCCCACAAATAGTAGAAGGAAAATATGTTTTGTAAGGTGCTCTCCAATTACACTAGAAAGAACAATGCAATTCTTTAAGTATAGGAGAAGGGTATGCTTTGTAAGGTGTTCTCCAATTACACTAGAAAGAATAATGCAATTCTTTAAATATAAGAGAAGGGTTTACATTTGGACCCTTATGGGAATGGAGGCTCCCATCTTGAGGCCGAAGGGAGGGGCTAAAATTCTTGGAAAGGTCTAAATGCAAACCTTTCACCTTCATAAATAAAAAAATTAAGATCTTGCACAGGTTGTAAGATCTCTCACAAGGTTATTCCTAAGAAGTGAAAAAAAAGTCGAGGAAAACCTCAACAATTCTTTACATACTTTGGTAGCACTCTTATGCACAAAACGTTTTGTAGGCACCTTTTCCACACAAAAATGTTTGGAAATTTCAAAAGGTCTATGAGAGCTAGAAGATTTGGGCAACCAAGGCTGCAACTAGCAACCCTATTGTTGATCTAAGTGTGGCCAATCATTGGGAGGGGGCTTCAAAGATCAATTATGTTGTTCAAATAATTGATTATTTAATGTTTGATTATGTTGTTGATTATGTGATTATTGAGTTTAAAGCTTTGAACACCTCAATTTGGTTTTGTTGTTTATCTCAAAATTATCTTGTGGATTACTGCTCACATGGTGAATCTAAGGAAAAAAATATATCACCATTTCAAATATGCACACATTATTATCCTTCCTATCAGAACCACAAATAAACACACTCTTCCTCTTCCAACAAAACAACCAACTCTTTCAAAACAATGCTCATCTTCTTTTCAAAACGTTCACCATCACATGAAAGCATTTTGTAGCCAAACAACTAACTCCTTCAAAGCACCCACCCTTCCCTTCCATAACATTCGAAGTGTTCAGAAGTTGCTTTGAACACCTAGGGTGATAAAAGATAAAAGCCCAAAACCTAACCTTACTTCCATTTGTTACTAAAGTCCCTTGTATTCTAGGGTGAGGAAGAAGTGTTCATCAAAATGACCATTGAACCATTGATTATTCGACACTCTATTCAAGAGTAGAGTTTTGAATAATAGATGATTCAATAATCAATTCACTCTTCTGCAGCCAACTGGACATTTGAGATGATCGATTATTTAAACAATTGATTATTGTAAGTAGACAATTGAAAGATGATCAACCTCTGAAACCCCCTATTGTAATATAGTGCATGTTGGACCAGAGAAAAAAGAGGTAACCCTGAAGTTGAAGCAACAACAATGGAGATGCTGTGACCTATTTTACTGAAGCTGCAGAAATTAAACTACTTAACATCTGACAATCTCAAACTTAGAATTTCACAAACCTTTGAGAAACAGGAAATACAAACCAATTCCTTTGACAAGACCTTGAAGGGTTTGTTTGTGAGCAGGTCCTGGTAAGTCTGTCAATGTGTTTTTTGGAATTCTTGGAAAACATGGACACAGTTGATGTGAGATCTAGGCAGAGGAACATTGGGTAGTTCCACAATGAGTGCTCCAAAGTTCAGAGCTCCAAATCCCTCTAGATAGAGTGCTCAAATGTCAATATGATGCTGTTATAACTGCTCATAGGATGCAGAAGTCTCAAAGGGTGACGAAATACTAATAAGCACACTTGGTCAGCAGAGCCTAAATTAGGTCTCACTTTTCTAGTGTTATGAGATGTTTGCTCACCATTCTCTTGAACATCCAGTGCTCTTGTTCTTCTTGCAGTCTTTCATCTGTTATATATTTGGTCAGAAGGGTGCACCAAAGGGTTCAGAACAGCAGTGCTATATATTCGGAGGCTTCACTTATTAAAAGTAGAAAACAACTACTTTTTGGTGTGAAGAACTTGCCTATCTATTTTACCACTTAGAAATATTTCAAAAAGGGCATCATCCTTAGATTCTGGACCAATATTGATCATGAAGGACATGCCAACCGGGTATCACAACATGGAACTCACATAGGTTGCAAAACATGTTCATGGTATTAAAAGAGTAAAAAGGCCTCTGCCTGATGAGGAAGCTGTTTTCATGGGCTATAAGCTTCAAGACACGAGTGTGGATTAATGATCTGAGTACACATGTAAGCTGGCTATGGAACCAAAGAATTCACCACCACATCTTTCAGCACAAGCAATGTGAGCAACATAGCTTCCATCATACCATGCAACCAACAGTCCTCAAGAAACAGGGTTGGGAAGAAGAAACATAATTATTAATTGGTTTTAACATGCCCTTTCCTTGACATCAATGTTTCCCTTTCACAGCAGAGGTAAGAAAAAAGAAGTGAACTGTGCATATGGGAACAGGAGCCGTTACAGGAGTCAATATAAAAATATTTTCAAACACGACACTTCTTTGCAATGAAATTTACATGTAGACAGAAATCAAATACAAGATTCAAGGTAAGTAGCAACTTAGGCACTTTTCTTGCTATCTTATCTACTTGGAGTCAATGCAAATCTACTTCCTTGCAGTGAACAATTAGCAGTGGCAAAGTCTGTTGTGCCATAGAGAGGATGGCTGTTTATAAACTTCACATCCAATCATGGAGTGCACTATTCCTTTGATCCCTACTTCTATACATGCCAACCACATATTTTCTGCCAAAAACAGTGCAGCTACAAGTTGCTCCACTCTGTTCAGTCTGAGGCTTCAATTACTCTTACAAATTTCAAATACCCACTAACAACTCAGAGGTCCCCTGGAAGTCCAGAAGTCCAGAATGAACATGAGCCAAAACTTATGGGTAGCCTTGTTTGCCATAACCACCGCCAAAACCACCTTCTTTTCTGTTGTTGTGGAAAGCACAACAGCCAACAGAGTACGCAATGATAAGAAACACCAGCATGACTATGTTTACAATTGCCACCTTTCTCCAGTCATGCTTTATGTCCTGAAGAACCCCGGCCTTGCATGAAGTGCAGTTGAAGCAAAGGTTGGTATTGCTCCAAGTGCCACAGTCAGGGTCTGCAGTTGATGATGAGGAAGTCTCTTGCCAGTTTGTTGCATTGATGAATGTAAAACCACAACTGGAAGGTGGCTTGCAACAGCCCGACTGCACAATCAAAGAAAGTAATATGAATGCCGGGTTTCTGGTTGATTGAAATGCACAATGGCATGTGACTAGAAGAAACCAACACAATACTCTTTTCTTAGTGGTCAAAACTTGTCTAAGAGCATCTCTGGCAGTGCCCAATATGTGATCTTGCAAAAATATTTCTCACATCCAAGTTTAGTTATTTACTTTTTTCCTGAGCCCACCCATAAAACTAAAACTGGGACTGCAAATAGGTGGGAGACTACTAATAGCAAAGGACCTGAACCAATCATAATAGGATTGGCCAATCAGAAACAGGGAGCAGCAGTCAGATCAGATTTATCATAGTCTTCTCCCACATGTGTAGAGCAATTCCACTGGTGCACTGTCCAGTAAAATTTGGATGAAGAAAAGCCAAAACATGCCGATGGTTTGATTGACATAAGGCGCAGCAACTCGCTGTTGATTGGCTAGATGGTTTGATTGGTCCAGCTGGGTTGCTGTTATTAGCTCTCACCTCTTGCAGTCCCAGCTTTAATTTTATGGGCGATGTTGGTGAAAAGTAAATAACTAATCTTGGATGTGAGAAATCCTGTTGCAGGGCCACATACTAGGCATGGATGGGAGCTCCTTGTAGGCGTTGCCGTGCATTTCTACCAGCCTACAAGCAAACTATGCAAAAATGCTAAGCCAAAAGCATTTTGCTATGCCGAACAGGCATGTTTTGACTTTTCTTCATCCAAATTTCTTTTGCGGGGCCACATAGTGAACACCGGTGGGGGTGCTCTTAAAAACCGGGAGAGTCTTTTGCTGCCCACAGAGCTGGTCATCTAAAATTTCAGCAAATCCAGGCAGGGAACAAACCACAGAGAAAGTTGGGAAAGCGGGGGAGTAAGCTGAGAAAGGACACAAACTATACCTCAACGGGTGAGAGGGAAGCAGCGTCAAATTGGGTTAAGGTCGGGTAATCTTCATCCAAGCCGTAGCAGGCCTTGGCATCGCTGAGGCAGCTCCTGATCTTGTCCCAGGAGGAAGGCTTGTCCACTCTTTTCTGCAGCCACGTAGAGTAATTCCCGAGGTGGTACTCCTTGAAGCCTTTCCCGGACACGGCCTGCCCGGCGCCGGCGTTTGTGACCACGAATGCGAAAACGGTGAACGCCAAGAGGAGCAGAATGAGCACGAACATGACGAACAGGTACAGCCACGAGAGAAACGACACTCGGCACCACGCACCCAACATGCCGGCCAACGACACCACAAAGATGAAAATCCCGATGATTATGACCGGCCATTCCAGGAAACGCACGCACACTGTATCGTGCTGCTTTGCTAGCCAGATGCCAGCTCCGATGATAGGGAGCGACAATACCAGCGTAATGAAGTTCAATAGCCACCAGAAATTACTACACCCCATTGCTACAGAAGAAGAAGAAGAAGAAGAAGAAGAAGCCCGCCTCTTCGTCCTTGAAAAATAACCCCCCGCTCCCCCAAAAAAAAAACCCTACAAATTCTCCTGCAAAATTACTGCTTCTTCTTCGTCTTGAAACTCTTTTTGTTCTTGACCTTCTTCCCAGCTCATGGAAGCTTTTCTCCACAGACGTTGCCACTTCAAAAACTTCACTATAAGCGTGAACTATTTGTTAATAGGTCAATTTGGAAATAATGAAGAGCAGAATGTATGGGAGCAGCTGAGTGTGTCTACTGATTTGTGTGAGGTAAGTATGGTGTGTGAGGCAATGGAGGAACAGAAGCAATAGGCACCAGATTATATACTTGTGGGAGTAGAAAGGAAAGCGCAAGAACGAGGAAAGCTTCCCTTGTTTTCGTCTCCCCTGCTGCGCAAACTGGGTTGTTTCGCACTTCCGTGTGGGTGTCGGAGGCGGAGGTACTGGCAGGGTAAAGGCAACAAGACGACGGCCCCAAATCCAGATCTTGAGTCTTAACGCAGATCTCAAGTTTTACTCCAAATAAGCAGAATTGCAGAGAGAGAGAGAGAAAGAGACGCTAAATTCCGCTAAATAACCCTAATGAGCTCTGCCCAGGATTGTCTCTTGTTTTGCCCATTGCATGGTTCTGTGTCGTTCTGCTTGTTCTGCTTGTTCTGTCACAGACAAAAAAGGTTCTATTTTTTTGGTCCTGCTCAGGCTTGTCATTTTGAGCTTGCATGGTTCTATTTGTTCTTTCAGGGTCTCCAGTGCTACAAAAGAAAGAAACACCCACATTTGCTTGCTATGCAAGTGGTTGTGGGTTCAATTAACTATTAAAACAATCATGATGAAAAAGGTCATTCTAAGTGTAGTTGTGGCTTCTATTGAGTATGAACTCATGCTCCATTAAAAAATTAGGTTATGCCAAATGCTACCCATGACAATAACCAACTTGTTTATACTTGGGTAACTATTATGTATTGCAAGTGGGTAAGTGATGATTCAAAGTGGGGGATTATTATAATAGCTTTGAAAGCTAATCCTTAAAAGTGGTTGATGTTCCTGTGGCAGATGATGCCTTTTTAGCTTACTATCTTCTATTTCATTAGTGTATTAATGATGTCTTGATTATTATGTTCTTTGGTGACATGTATTCTTGTGCTTTTATTTGCCTTGTACTTCTTGTATATGGGCTCCCATACCTGTCTTTTTTCCTTTTTTTTATTACAGGAGTTTTCTTCTTTTTCATTTTTAATCCTAACTCTGTTCAGTACCCTTTTTTACCTAGGCTAATAAAGTTGTCCATAAAGTCATACTCTCTTTCACCCCCTATCCCCTCTTTCAGTGGTATCCGCAAAGTAAGGAAATTTTTATCAAATCTCAGTATGGAATGCTGAAACTCAGCATTTAATGCACAAGGTTCGAGAGTAATTATCCTATTTATACATGTAGCAGCAGGGAAAATATATATCTAGCAACAGTGGAGGCGCTCAGGAAAAAGGAAAGACAGGATGAAACTCAGTTTCCCACCAAAATTGGTGGAAAAACTAGTTTGGGCCCCATTTATTTAGTTTTGTATAATTCCAGTTACACGTTTGATGTCCTATTATGCCAAAACTAGCTGTTCTCGCCCCCTAATCGCATGACTTTACAGATAACCCTAATACCCATTCATAAGAGAGTAGCTAAGTAGTACCTAGCATCAGCATCAGGACCTCAACAAATAGATAAGGACAAAGGGACAAGGGTTTCTGCCACGCACTTTTTGAGTTTTCACCTTTGTTGTGTCACACACCTCTCTTGGGTTGGAGTGCGGAAAGACTTTTGACTTTGTTGTGTCACAGACCTTGTGAGGTGAAATGGGGCTCCGTTTCCAAGTCGTGTCTTCTGAGCCAGAGTGAACACGCCATTGCACCAGAACCCCAGGGAGGGGGATTCTGTGTCCTCTTGTTAATTTACTATACCTTTGCAAAAGCATGGGAATACTTAAGTAGCACCAAGCATCAAAATAGGATATGGATGAAGGAATGTACACCTGGATACTTTGCAGTTCGTTTCAATAAGCAAACCTTTGCATGAAATCCTTTCACTTAAACAAATTCCTATTATTAACAAAAATCAAGATGAAAAACTAATATCCCTTAATTTTTCACTTTGCACTTTTAATATCCATGATTTTTATCTCCATTTTATTCTCACTACCTTGCTTGGCACGCCATCACCTGGTAGTCTCTTGTGATCACAGTTACGGTCACAGTCTCTTGTAATCACAACAACCTAATGGAAAGCCAATGACACAGAGCCTAATCATTTCTCGCTGCAGGGACAGTCACTTTCCATTGGAGAGTTCCAAATGCCTTGAAACTATGTAAGTTAATCATGCAAGGAACTCTGGAAACACAAGTTCTCATTAAAAAAGGACAGATACCATTTTACAGTGACTAATAATCTCAGAGCTTCTACATTGATCAATGCTTGACCAATAAAGTTGTGAGATGACTGTAAGTAGAGCTAAGCTCGATAGAAAAACCAAATGGAAAGCTGATGCTGATCCAAACATGTCTGAAGGCCTTCTTTTCCTTCTCCACGGCATAGCTGAAGCTGGATGCATGTGCAAAAACTTTGGGGGAGATGGTTAATTATGAACTAGAGAACAAACCATAGATGGCCAATTCCACTAGGTGGTCTATGAACTTTTTAAATTGAAGCCCCTATTTCAGATCCTCAATCAGATGGGGCTCATACTTGGAGCCTCCACATCCATCCCCAAAACAAATGGAAAAAAGATTGCCCAAAGATGTCTCCAAATCCAAATCCCAAAGGCCAGTTCTCACACTCCAAACCAACATTTCAAAGCAACAACCCAGGATGCTAAAATCATGAAGTAATATGGTTTTAATGGTCTGGATGTGAGGATGGAAAATCCAACAGCCTCCAAATCTCGTACAGATTCAGTATAGGAATAGTAAAAACTGCCGGATGTTACTATCCCTTTTGTGTCTTGTTTGTGTCGATATATAGCTAAAAGTTTATTATCATTATAGTAGTAATATTTTTTTCCCTATTTTTTCCCCTAATGTTACTTTGGTACTCATATCAAATTCAGCCTCTTGATGTCAAATTTTAGTTTAATTTTGAAAATTGACAAGGGATTGATTGGTTTGCTTAAACCTCTTCATTTCCCTCTTTTCTCTGTTTTTTTAATTTAAAAAATTGGTGTCCAAGAGTAATTCTTAGATTTAGACTTTTCTTGGCCATTTTTGGTGTTGAAGAAGGATTTGTTTCACTTAAATTTCTTGGTTACCAATTTTCTCACAATTTCCCCCCCTTTTTTTGGGTGTGGAAAATGAGTCGTTTAGCTTTATATCATAGTGTTCATATTTAAACTCAACCTTAAGTAGCCAATTTTGGAAAAGTTTCAAGAAATTTGAATCTCCAATTTTTGAAATGTTAAATGTTGAAATGGAGGTGTGAAAATTATGATCTTTTAACTTCATCCAATCCTTTTATGCACCCCCACACATTATTCACATCAAAATTACTTCATGATATCCTCTTGTGTTTTTTCTTTCTTTCTTCATAAAAGTTCATTTGTTCTTTTGATACATATTTTCCCCATATTTTTTCTTTCCATTGGAACTCCCAAAATTCCCAATAATTATGTCCCCAAAGAATGTTTTTAATGGTTTCCATTCATAATTTAATACTCCTTGTGTTTCTTATACATTCTTATAAAATGTTGCTTGTGTCTTAATTAATCAAGATTCCAAAGCTTCCAAGATGGTTTACAAGCCCTAAACCCCTCCGCCAAAAAAATTTACCAATTGTGATTAGTTATTGATTTTTAAAGCTATCTATGAATACCAATAAACATATATTCAGTTTTGATGTAAGGAAGGATATGTATTCCCCCAAAAGAAATCAATTTACTACATCAATCATTTGCAAATTCATTCAAAAAAAATTATTTTGCCAATTATGAATAGGTTAGTTTTCAATTTTCAAAACATTACAAATATGCACAAAGGTTATGTATATCAAAATTTCAATTTTAGTTGCATAATAAATGACTTGTAAGGGAATTGAACCCTAGTTCTATGACAAACTTTGCACAATTATACCACAAATTCCTTAACTTAATGACACCCCAATTCAAACCCACCTCAACCCCACAAAATTAATCACCATCAACTTGCAATTCTTCAAAGAAGTTATGTTATTCAATGAAGTCATAATTTTCTCTTCTAAATTTTTTTAAATTTTAGGTATTGCTTCAAGTCTAAATTTGGCTTGCAATTGAAATGTAGGTCATTAAACCAATTTTTTCACCATAGTAGTAATTTGATCCATGCTCTCCACCTACAAGTGACAACATTTTATAGTTGTCAACACCCTAAACAAATTGGCCACGCATTCAATTTCTATTTGTGAACCCATGGTTCCAATAATTGTTTTGCATGGAAATCCACATTTGGAAATTGGCCTTCATGGATGCACCGCCAAGCTACTGGATTTGCACATGTAAATGGGAGAATAGAAAACCTATTGAATAAAAATAATTTTCTTCTAATTAATGTTCATGAAATTTCTTCAATTGAAGCACCCACACCAAACATATTTTCTTTGAAAATCCAATCTCACAACATCTACTACAACTATAATACATGCATTAACAATAGGGTTCAACTAATTAAAACACAACATTAAAAAAAAAATGACAACCTTGATATCACACTTAGATGTTAGCTAAATTGCATTCTCATGTCCCACCAAATTTTTCACAACACAAACATTTGAGCAAATCCAACATGGTGGGCATCACTTTGTGAATTTGTTATGCATCAAAAGACCTCAAAAACTTCATAAAAGGTTTGATCACCTTTATAACGTCCAATTGCATATTTCTATGTAAAAGGAGGATCTTAACTTGAAATTGGTTAAAGATTTCAAGTTCACTAAAATAACTACAATAACTTATTTTTGTGTTTATAATAAACGTAAATAGTTGTTGTTAATGTGTTTAACAACAACTAATGGCCATTAGATTGATTAATCACACATGCCAATACAACAAGATTCACGGTAAATGTGACTTCCTTGACAATAGTGCACATTCAAAGGCTTTAAGTACTTTTTGTTGTCACCCCACAAACTTTTACCTTCCACAATAAATAATTATGGCATTCTTGAAATCAAATGTTTCTTCAAATATAAAGACCTTGTTGGAAAATTTAGTTGCATCTCACTTTCAAAACAAGCTTGTTCCCATTTTTGCCTCCCTTTTTCAAACTTTTTGGTCTAGATAATGGTTTTTATGTAAACCAACCTAAATTTCTTTCACATTCACATTTCTTAACCTAATAAAAACTTTGTTATCATTTGTAACATATTAATAGGCCTTAAACATCACATGCCCAAAATATGCACCTTCGTAAACCTTGAAGATCTGGTTCACAATCAATTATGGAATGCAAAGTTGTTTTCATAGTTGTCATATTAGTGTCTTCATCTTTTACAAATGCAATTACCCAATCAAACCAAACTTCTTGAACAAAGATTGAAATGGTACATCAATGAATCCCCTAGTTGTTTTGTTCACTTCCAATAACCCAATAATAGCATGCATGGGCACCCTTGAAAATTCAAAAACATTGATAATCAAAACAAAAACATCCACACCACCGCGAGACATCCAAAAATCAAAATTGACAAAGACTATTATTGTAAATGTGAGATTCCATACAACATGCTAGTCCATTGTCTTCTTGATCATGGTGAGCAACATTTTTTACACAAGAGAAAAGAAGAAGGAAATTGAAAACAAGGGCATCAAGGTGTAGAACTAACCTTTGAAACCAAATGCTTTTGCAAGTGAACAAGGGCCTATAACCCTTGCAAGTATACAACACCAAATCCTCCAAAAACTACTACTAAACATCATCATTTTTTTTGTAAAGGTTTGTGGTACCAAAAAATACAATGATTGCATGATTAAATGAACCCATCCTTCTTTCACTAGTTGCCAAGTATGAGTACATTTTACCACCTTTTCATTAAACTATTTTGTTTTTAATGAACAACTTACAATGTGTACTTTGCACATCAATATTCATTGAAATTTTACGATTAATTTTGTATTGTATTTACTTAAACCCTAGCAAAAAGAAAATATTTGTGTCAAATCATCATTGTTCATATTTACATTTTATGCATCACAACATTTGTGGGTTTACCAAATTCCTAGGTAGGTGATTGTTGATGATCAAAAAATCTTCAATAGATAGACATTTGACTATGAAGTCTCCAAGCTATAACTTGGTTTTTACAACCACAAGTTGTAGAGCATCAACATTTGACATGTTAAATTATAGATGCACATTTTTAACGTCTAAAGTTGACAAGGACCACATCAAACGGCAATAAATAATGCATCTTCATCAACTCCACCCACACTTTCAATAAAACAATATTTGTCTTCTTGAACCATTGAACACACAAAAACATAAACACATATATGGGTGAAACCTAAACACTTTATACAAAACACTACACTTTATATAAGAGCATCGGATTGTTATGTATAAAGTCAGATATCTGGAAGTTAAAAAAATCCTTATGTAAAACTCAACTCAATTTGTACTTTTAAAAAATTACCATGATACCCGGCGGGTACCATCTGGATGGTACCCATTGAATATCAGGGTAATTTTTTAAAAATGAAGTAATGTGAACATTTCTCTGGCGGCATTTTTGCTTTTCGAAATGCCTGCTTGCTGCTGACACTCAATTATGGAATGCAAGGCACTCTGCAATTACATTGCTCCAAAGTGCCTACGGTTTGATAAGGTCAAAAAATTGGTCAAGTTTTTTCAATTAATTAATGCCAAAAATATAGGCAATGCCCTTCCCTGAAATATGGGTTATTTCATTTGATGAAATTTTTGATGCAATTTTTTGGCTTCTAGTCTTCTAAAATAAAAAGAAAATTTTAAACTTCCATTTCATTCACCTTCTGGCATGAAACCTACTTCCCATTTCTCAGAGGCTTCAATGCCCAAATATTTGTCAGGTTAAAGAAATTTTGCATCATGAAAATTTACAAGTGCTTTATACGCAGGAAGGCCCATTGCCTTGGCCCCTCACAAGGACCAAGTTCCCAGGCTACCCAAGTTTCCCTCCCCCCATGAACCTAGTGAGGACCAACGTCCATAACAACCCTTCTTCCCCTACTACACACATCTACTTTTATTTCAAACTAGTGTGAACCCCGTGCCTAATGCACAGGTGTGTGTGTATTTGACGGTACATATTACAAAATTTCAACTACAAACTACATTTCCAAAACCTCTCTATATATCACATTGCTAGGTTCTTTTTGGGGGAATTTATTTTCATTGTTTCAACCTGAAATTTATTTTTTCTACACATTCTAACATTTTTTGTGAAAAGGATTGGTCCTAATCACCAAATTTAGAAAAAATAATTTAAATTCGCCAAATATATATAAAGCATAAATATTCTTAAATGTCATTAATATGGTCTATAGCCTAATTTGGCTAAATCCTCTTTGTGGGATAACTAATCACAAAAATTGAAAGAAAGCAAACCTTGTATAATAGGGATTTTTTTTGACGGTATTTGACGGTACATATTACAAAATTACGACTACAAACTACATTTCCAAAACCTCTCTATATACCACATTGCTAGGTTCTTTTTGGGGGAATTTATTTTCATTGTTTCAACCTGAAATTTATTTTTTCTACACATTCTAACATTTTTTGTGAAAGGGAATGGCCATAATCACCAAATTTAGAAAAAATAATTTAAATTCGCCAAATACATATAAAGCGTAAATATTCTTAAATGTTTTATTCACTGTCATTAATATGGTCTATAGCCTAATTTGGCTAAATCCTCTTTGTGGGATAACTAATCACAAAAATTGAAAGAAAGCAAACCCTGTATAATAAGGATTTTTTTTTTTCAAATTCCTTAGGTAGGTGCAATGGCAAGGATCCCCAGCTTTAATTTACATGAAATGGCGACTGTCCAAAGCGGACAGTAGAGTTTTTTCTGCAATCCTGCCTAAATCTAGGCGAAGGCGAGCTACATGGACTCACTGTCTAAATCTGGTTTTTAGCATCCGCCGCGTCTGTACTCCACTGTTTTCTCCGCCCCGTCGGAGTAAGCAGACCATGACAGGACGGATGGACTGGACAGATGACGGGACAGTGTGTCCTAATGCACACGTGTGTGTATTTGACGGTACATATTACAAAATTACAATTACAAACTACATTTTTGGTTAAACTAATTGAATTATGTATAAAAATATGGCGTTTTTTCTTAAAACCTAATAGTATAATGGCTATTGAAATTTTCATTTAAATTTCTCTTAAAAAAACTGCGTTGGAAATTAGATGTTTTTGGCGAAAATTAAAATGAGATTAAAATGAAATTTTTATGGCTATGAAAATTTTCATTTAAATGTCACTAAACAAAGGCTGTGTCGGAATTGAGATTTTTGGCGAAATTAAAATGATATTTTTATGACTATTGAAATTTTCATTTAAATGTCATTAAACAAAGGCTGTGTCGGAATTGAGATTTTTTCGACAAAATTAAAATGATATTTTTATGGCTATTGAAATTTTCATTTAAATTTCGCCGAAAAAAGGCTGCGTCGAAATTGAGAGTTTTTGGCGAAAATAAAATGAGATTTTTATGGCTATTGAAAATCTCATTTTAAATTTCGCCCAAAAAAAGTTAGGTCGGAAATCGCACCATTCCTGTTGCAGTGCACATTCTCAGAGCCTACAAAGTGCGGAGAGAGAGAGCACGCGTGAGCGCGAAAAAGGCATGGAGACAGTAAATGCACACATGTACTTACGCACCCTGTGTCTTAAGTGTGAGCTCTGCTAGCAGGGGATGACATAGCTGCATCCGTCCGGATGGATGACGGGACAGATGAAATGACGGACGGACGGATGGAAAGCCGCGTCTGTACTTCACTGTTTTCCCCGCCCCGTCGGAGTAAACAGACCATGACGGGACGGATGGACAGAGGGATGACGGGACGGATGACGGGACGCACGGATTCAGGGCAGGCTTTATTTCTCATCCCGACGTCCTTTACTATATGTAAGAGTGTGAACCCTGTGCCTAATGCACAGGTGTGTGTGTATTTGATGGTACATATTACAAAATTACAACTACAAACTACATTTCCAAAACCTCTCTATATACCACATTGCTAGGTTCTTTTTGGGGGAATTTATTTTCATTGTTTAAACCTGAAAATTATTTTTTCTACACATTCTAACATTTTTTGTGAAAAGGAATGGCCCTAATCACCAAATTTTTTAAAAAATAATTTAAATTCAACAAATAAATATAAAGCATAAATATTCTTAAATGTTTTATTCACTGTCATTAATATGGTCTACAGCCTAATTTGGTTAAATCCTCTTTGTGGGATAACTAATCACAAAAATTGAAAGAAAGCAAACCCTGTATAAAAGGGATTTACATGGTGATTATTTATGCACCGTCCAGCAAGCAAGCAGCACATGGAGGATGATGATGTATCTAAATAGGGACATGGATGGAGGGCCGTTCCTGCCTAATGCACAGGTGTGTGCCACCTAGGATGCCACCTAGGTGCTTCAGTTACCCACTTACCTTGGGGTTACACCCCTC
>Ga0209611_10004882_pt1 | contig 22755 bp, 19 predicted proteins | sample S1TSphgellanicum_3_FD_187693 | JGI IMG/M metagenome (GOLD analysis project Ga0209611, IMG submission 187693) | Host-associated microbial communities from peat moss isolated from Minnesota, USA - S1T2_Fc - Sphagnum magellanicum MG (SPAdes) (version 2) | ecosystem: Host-associated > Plants > Peat... | reverse complement strand
ATGAGCTTTGAATGGAAGGAAGTGGCATGCCCGGTGATGTTGTCTTTAGAATGATATCACAAAGCTTTTCCTTGAGTGCTTTGATGTCAAGGGAAAAAATGCACAAGAAGAGGATGGTGTCTTTGTTGAGAATAGAAAGCAAAACAAAGGATGCAAGTGCACATGGCCTACTTTTGTGTGGTGGATAATTGCGAGAAAGATACACATAGGAAGTGTAAGTTAAAAAAAATTGGAAAAAAATATATCATATGTCAAAATGCATTTTAATAATTTATTTATTTATTTATTTGACACCTCAATGCCAAATCCATTTGTGTACCATAGTAGGGTATCAATGTACATAAGATTTAGAGGAGTACCGAAGGGCCCTCTTGAGGCATAAACATGGAAGATGGGTATGAGTCACAAGAGGGTTAGATGGAGAAGATGTATATGTTTAAATTTTAGAGTCATAGATAGCATTGGCTTGAACATAAAACCTAGCTAAATCATAATAGTGGAATGTACATGCTTCGAGAAGCTCCCACACAATGTAATTGGAAGGTAATGCACATCAACCCATTGTTTAGTACATGAATTTGGTGGCATTTGATGATGGTTCCCATTTCTTCATGGGTCACTCATAGCCAACTACATTTGTAATAATTTTGTTATGCTTGAGATTAATGTGAACACAATTTTCCACATCATAAGCAAGTTCATAATACATAGATTTTTTTTGGTGAATTTTTGCCACTTGGCAACAAAATAAAAATTCATTGAGAGATTCATACAAAAGATTTTTGGGAAAACAGTGCCAGAGTCACCAGATTTTGAGGGTTTTTGTTCTGAAATATTAATATTTTGATAATAGGTTCCACCATGTTGCCAAAATAGAGCACGATTCTTTAAAATTTTATACTTTTCCTCTTGGACTTGTAGCCAAATTTTGCTAATTCCCCTTGTGAAGATTTCACCCTAACATCTAATTTTGGTGTATATTGTGAAATAGCATTCATAATCTTGAAAGCAACCTATGATTTTGATCACTTGTGCTTCAATAGCTAAGCTAATAGTATATCTTTAAATCAATAGAGAAAAGGAGTTTCTAAAATTGTACTTTGGAAGATGAATACATATGAAGGTAAGTATGGAAGGTCCATTTAACATTTGATTTTTCAAAAGAGCTAAGGTTCATCACTTTGTAGGATAATTCAGAAGTTTCCAATGTGGGAATAGATTGTGTAAAGTTTTAATCACATTAAATTCATCAATGGTTTTATTGAATATCCCACTAACATGTTCAAAGTCAGTTGTGAATTTCATCTCCAAGTTGCCAAATTAATTTTGTCCCATATGTTTTGCTCAATAATTTTTAATTCTAGCCCAGTTTCTTTATGCTTTCCTAAACCATTTAAAAATCTCCGTACCTATACATCAAATTTTGAAAAAAAAAAAAAGAATCCAAATAATGATCAAGCCAAAAATACTTCAAATTAGTCTAGCTATGGTGCAAATTTGGGTATATGGCTTGACTTGTTACTTAATCTTTCAACCTTTGGAATCACCAATTTTTTGTGTCAAAGTTGCCATATGGCCCACCTTAAAATGAACATAGGTTTCACAATATAGAAGAATTGAGTCTTCAATAATTGCCACTTTAGCCAGCATCAATTTCTTTTTCCAACTTCATTGACAATTGGTGTTACAACACAACTAGGTTTGAATTATGCAACATGGTGCTCCTCCAATCACAACTAAAATCACCAACCCACCTCCATTAACTAACACCCTATTTGTCATGCATGTGGGCTTTCATCCACTCATCCAAATCATTTTGACAAATCATTGCACATCGGATACCCAAATGTGGTGAGGTGTTGATCCATACCCATTTGTAGACAATCACAAATATTGGTAAAATTGAAGATTTAGACCTTCCCATAATCCATATTTTATTGTTCATTAAATGAATCATCACAATCCTGCAATGTACTTACTCATCAGCAACATCATGAGAAAATGTTCACATTATCAACTATTTTGATTTTAGTCTTGCTTCAAAATCTCCATTTAATTTAATTTTTTATTTTGGTCCAGGTGTTGATTGATTTCATTCATAACCTTTATAAGTGTCACTCACAAAGAAATCAAACCATCATCTTCACTATGAATAGCAGTAATTAGTGATCTCACTAGTGTTGGAACAGATCCCCAGTGGTTATCAAATATCTGGTTTCACCTAAGTGGCCCATTTTGTAGAAGTAGGTCCTAGCCTATATGTAGGTAGATAGGTAAGAAAATAGGCGAGTTCTTAATAGATTGTTTACATGTAGGTAAAAGGTTGTTTTACTACCCATTAACAACCCAATTGAAGGGTTGCCAATAGGTAGGTAATCAAACAAAATACACAAGTAATGTGTTAGAACCTTGTTATGTTTGCAAATAGCTATTACACATTGAATTGTTAGTTCAATCAAGATAACTAAAAAATCAAATTCAAACTACTAAACTCAACAATCTCATTCGCCTAAAAAGAAAATCTCCATGCACGTGCACATAACCCTTTTATGTTGAACATTGAAAATAATGATCCTTGTTCATCTTACCATTCCCCCATTGGTCCTTTAAAATTCACACATAAACCTACCAAACCTTATTGCACATTTAATTATTAGTTTGGTCTAGATATCTAACTAAGGGGGGGAGAAATAAATCAAACCACCAAATCTAGCAATTTCATTGATGATAACATTTTCTTTGCATACCTAACATAAGCCTATTCAAACACCCTATGTAATACATTATTGAATCATTTTTGCCTTTGTGTTATTAAATTTTCATTCAAAATTGCATCAATTATCAATTGGTTTTCTCACCAAGAACTTGCTAGGTTTAATGGTTTCTTGGTTTAACTCCTCAAACATTCTAAATATGGCTTTGATCTAAAAACTTTGGATGAAGTGTAACAAAGAAAAAAGGAGGTAGATGTGCACACCTTAATCAAAATGTTTATTCCTAAGTTCAACAAAATACTAACATCTTATTGACAAAAAGTATTTACATACATTTCTTCCTCTCATAACCACATCTTCAAACACAAGTTATGTTACAATGTATCAATGTTTATTAATGACAATTTTCCAACAAACTACCATAACTCATTTTTGTTCAAAGACATAAATTGATAAGAAAAATATAAAGTTGCAAATTGGTAGATTAGGTTGCTCTAAACCTAAACCACCTCTCTTTTAGAAGCTATCTTTGTTTCACTTGGCATCAATTGATAATATTTGTAACACAACCTAGAATACCCCAAATACACACTCTCAGGCAATTTTGAACAAGAAAGATCTACCCATTATAACCATTAGACAATCTTCTTTTCATCCAGGTAACACAAAAAAATTGATAAGATGGAATCTTCCTCAGAGTTCCCAACATATGGGTCTCACTTCCCATTGACATGTTGTCTAATTTTCCTTACCACATTCACCGTATACCACAATTTGCAACGCTTGATGCCTTTTTCAAACAAGTTCTCTAGTCCACTAGAAACCTTCATCATCTCCACTAGTTTCTACCATTTTACTTGTGTGTGAAAGAAATACATGTTGACCATCATCAACACCACCTCAGCGCAAATATGGTAGCAATTTTTTTTCATTTTTTCTTTGTTGGGAGATTATGATGTTCCAAGCTTGCTACAAAAATTCCTTCTCTACATGCAACCTACACTTTGCATTATTATATACATGACTGAAATCTACCAATCTTGTTCCAAGTGTTAGATTGAAAAATAAGTTCTGTCCATCCCAACCCAACTAGAAAAGCAATTGGCCTAATCTCATGGTAACAAATCTTTTTATTTGACAATTTGTTTTCAACTAACTAACACACTATATTTTTACCAATACAACTATGAGAAGTCGCACCCTAAAAGAACATCTTCACCCGCACCTCTTATAAACACCTCTATAAACATATACCATATCGAAGATAGAATGTTAATTATTTCCCCATCCCCACGTCAATACATGCAAAATTGAATAGTTTAAAGTGGGAAACTATGCAGAATGTCACCACTTAATTTGATTATAATGTTCGACCAATTAATAGTAATCATTTCCTTTTATTGACCTTTTTATATTACATCATTGTGTCTTGTGCATATTACAGGTCCAAACCAATGTTGGCCACCTATTGAGTTTTGACTTAATTGTCAATGTGGTTATTAAGTCAATTTTTAATTACCTACCATTTGGTTATTGATTTTTCGATAACCAATTAAATTGATGATCATTCAATTTTCAAAAATCTAATAACTTACCTAGATGATTTAATTATCATCTAAGAAGGTTACCAATCTTTAAACATTAATACAATTTTTTTATTATTAAAAGGTAGAAAGAATATTTTTTTTAAAAATTAATATAAAACTTTATAACTAGCAAAATAACAAGGAGGATAATAAGCGATTATCAACTAGTTATTTGATAACTTACCCTTTATGCGTAATTAAACAATTATTATTTTCAAATATATATATAATTTATTCAACAACCAATTTTTTAAATACAAATATTGATAACTTGCGTGGTCATCCCAAAAGTTTGAAAAAATAAAACCTACCCAATAGTCATTTGAAATGGAAAACCCACCCATGTATTGCCATCTCAAAACCAACCCAAAATTCCATGTTATGTCAAATGCATCATAATTTACATGATGAAGGTTTAAGGTTCCATTATTATTCATTTTTTTTATTTAATACAAATTATTTCCAATTTGGAAACTTAAGCAAGTCCAAGGCCCCCCCACCCCCGCCACCAATAAGTTGTGGTTTAATCAAAATGGAAGGTGGATTAATCATTAACAATTGTTATGCAAGAACTAGAACAATCCACATGAATTGTTGGGTTTTTTTTATTCATATGATGCCTAGAATATGGTTTCCAATAATCAACATAACATTTTCACAACAACATAGCTACATTCTAAAAATAAACATTGATTCCAAGCAACCTTGATTACACTAATTGAGGGAGTAGATCAGATTATTTTTGTTCACCATTTTTGCTTATTGACATGTATCATCCCATGTTCCACCAAACACAACAACCCAAAATGTCAAAGTCTTGTTCCCTTGATGTTGAAAATCCCAACCTAATGCACCATAATTTCCCTTTTTCATGGTTCAACCAAAAACCCAATTCCCAACTCAAAAACCTTCAAACATGGGACATGTTAGACAATGAATGCTAGACTTTGTCATCCCTTCCAATTCTCTGGTTCTAGGTCACAGAAAGCACAAACATAACTACTTTAGTATGTCCTACAGCAAACAAACAACTGATCCCTATGCAACGGAAAGAAGATTTTGGATACCACATTTTTTGTAGAAAACATAATCACACACATCCAAACTTTTTAAATTGTATTTAGCTTCCCCCAATTTTTCCTAGAGCTCTCCTTTAAATTTTCTTCAAAAACTCCTTACCACACTTCTTCCACACAATGCTTCCACACAATTTTTATCAACTAGTGCACCAAATTCAACAACAAACCAAGTATAGAATATATAGTAAGTAATGGCTTCTCCTTTGCTAATCGCCATTATCGTCAATCTTCAAAAACAAATTGCCAAAAAGGTGACAATCACATCACCATGTAGAAAAGAACAAAAAGTAAAACCCTAAAGATGTTCTACATCTTATAGGACATGCCTTAACATCATAGTGGATGTTGGTGGCATGTTGGGGTAGCATCATAATAAAACTTATAATGAAAATAATAATTATTTCAAAGGTGGGGCCACACCTCACCACAACAATGTAGCAACATGTATCATAGAATAGCAATTGTAATTGTTAAACAAAACCTTATGAATGATAAAAAGGACCTTGAGTTTAGAAATGTGAATAGATCAAGATGGAAATTGCAAAGAACCTTGAGTTATAAAAATGTAGGTAGGGATCAAGATGACAATAATGCTTAACATTGAGTTATTTACTTTTCTTTTTTTTTGGTTATGTAACATTGTCAATTACGTATGAATTGTAGTTTTTCTTTAGATGTTACCTTAACAAGGCATGTTAACTCCATGCTTTCATCAATGCCATGTTGGATGCCACTTGCATTGTTGTAATCAAAAATCGTTGCGCCAACAATCAATTGGAAGGTGAAAACTTGGCTATAATCAATGTGCATTCCATTGACAATGAATTTGAAGGTCAAACTAAAGATATGGTCAACTTACATTCCTTCAATAGTGTGTTTGAAAGCAACTGTGAAATTGTACACCAATGCCAACCACTCACAAATAAACTTCCAAATCTTTACATCCATAAATTTTTACATATGTGAACACAAAACCATAATTAATCACAAGATAGATAGAACATTGCATTGGTATTTGAATCATGTATAAAAATTCAAGTATGTCCATTCTTGGATTTTTTTTCATAAAAAAGGTTGTGTTCGTAAGGATAATTAAATTAATTTTGTTAGTTACAAAATTGCATTCTAAAGGTTTGGAAAGAAGTATAAAAGATGTGGATGCAAAAAAAAAACATTATGTGATGTTTTTAATAAGGTTTTGGCACTCCAAATGAAAGTATTTCATTTTAGAAATGATTTGTAGTCATGCATTCCTTTTTAGTTTATATTTGAACATGACATTCAAAATTTGTTCAATTGATTTGAATCATTCATTATAACACTTATTGGTTGAAAGCCTAAACATACATATCCCCTTTTCATTGTTTAATATCTAAAAACATTCATTTTGCTTTAGAACTTAAGACACAAGACAAAAAGGTGTCATGTTCATGTTGTGATACCCCAACCATGAATTCACCCATATAAATCAATGTGCATTTCAAACATTATGAACTTCAACGATGATAATGCATGATCCTCAACTTTGTTGAAACAAAAGAAGGCAAAGCATAAGGTTTTTTATGATGCAAATTACCTAGAAATCAAAATAAGAAAACCTAGTCAACCCAATTGGGCAAAATTTGTTCTTGTTCTAATTAATGCAAAGAATAATGAACACGAAGCAAACTTGGAGATTGTCAACTCTAGAGACAACATGGAGATTATAGCCACAAGATGGAAACACATCTTTAATTTTGTCATGCAAACAAGTTTTGAAACATACTAAAACAATCCAACGTGCAAAAACAAATGGGGATATCTATATGGAAATTTTTTAAAAGTTCACAACTACATGAATGGCATTGGTCATAATGAAAAATATTGAACCATTGTTGTGAAGGACGAAATCAACCTTGAATTACCAAAACATTTTGTCAAGTTGCACTATTAACATGTTCATGGGTGGTAGGTCATGCATAAAACCTCCACACTCAAAGGATTTCATGAAGCATGATGACCATGTATACTAAGTACAACCACGTGGATCTACTACAATTGTTAACCTCAATGAGTCCACTCAAAATGAGCTGTAGGATGATAAAACATAATTTCCAATATTACATGATCAACATTGTATGGAGGTTGCTAAGGAAGAAAACATTTGGGCAATCCCCAAATTCACACCAAGTTTCAATTCACCTTAATTGCAACAAAGAAACCCAACATGTATACCTCCAAGTAAAACATTAGTTCAATTTTATTTTGTAAATCCAACTATAGATGTGCAAGACAAGCTACTCAAGTACCTCACATTCTGAATTATCCTACATCAATAGACAAGGGTGAAAACGTGGTAAAGTATACACAAAAAGTAGTGTAAGCAACAAAATATAAAGGTTTCTAAATAAAAGGACTAATAAGTAGATGATTTTATGGGGATAATAATATTATTTTTGAATACATTATTTCGTAACTTTTGTTTGCATGGATTTTAAAAGCTAAATTGTTATAATCATTTTTTAAAAACTACTTGCAAATACTTGAATTGGACCTAAGATTTGTGGCAATTTGAAAAATGAAGTTCTAGTACATGAAAATAGGTGAAATGTTTTTGCAAATATTTGGTTTTTTTTTCATGCATTTCAATATTGATGTGGTGAACATTCTAATATTATCTTTTTGGTTAATGGAGTTTATTTTCAAAACTAAATCATCCCCAAACCCTGAAAAATGACATAATTCTTGGGGATATTTTTGGGGTACTTTTTTAAGTCCAAATGATATGACACAATTTTCTTTGAAAAATTAAAAGGAAGCTACGGATGCCCATAAAAAAACTAAAAGTTTCATTTGTTTTGAAATGCTAGAAGAAGGTTAAAATTTTAAAAGGCTATTTTTATTTTTATTTTGAAGTAGAAAACAAGGTAACAAATAAATACAAAATATCTTGCTTACACCCACAATGCAAACAAAATTAAACAACCAATTGCTCCTACAAACAAAATTGGGTAGTCAACTAAAGTAATAGATAATGGACAATCATATCGTGAAGTGTGGAGCACATGGGTGAAAAGAAAAACAACTTTAGTTCATAACACTAGTAAAATTTTTGTCAACCAATCATTATGTAAGTGCCTGCAACTAAATGTCATTTGTAACTAGATTAATTGTGCTTGCAACTACAAAATTGGTAATGTATAGTTTTTGGGCATATAGTTATGTGTGTAACTAACATGCAATTAATAGAATACAAAATGGACATGTGTCATAAAAAGCATGGCCTAAGTTAATAGATACCTATGTTAGTACACCCAATATATCTACCTATGTTATGCATAGTAATTTTATACCCTTAGTACTAAAGTTAAATTCATGTTAACTAATGCTACCCAAGGCAAAACATTACCTAAATTTAGGCTAAACTCACACTAACCAAGGTTGAACCTAAGCTAGATCATGGTTAAACTAACTTTGGGTAAACTAAACATTGTTAAATTAACTTTGACTAAACTATTCAAAAGGCTAAATTAACCATGGCTAAACTAACATGATTCAAGTAAACATGGTTAAACTAACTAATTTGATCTTCTAATTAATTTAACCATCGATAATTTAATCATGATTAATTTAACTATGGTTAGTTAAACCAAAATTAGTTTAGTTGTTTTTAATTTAACCTTATAATTAATTTATCCATCATTAATTTAGTATTTTAATTAATTTAACCATGGCTAATATCATTATTTTTTTATTATTGTTAATTATGTTATTATACCTAGGTAGCCTAGTTAGCTCCTAGCTTAAAATTGATAATATTTAATAATATTCGTTGTCGATCATTATAAATAATTATAGCTCTTAAAAATGATTTTATTTATAATTTAAATTTTAAGAATAGTCATTAATAATGAATATTAATTTCCAATAATTAATTATGCTAGTTATGGTTAGTATGCCACATTAACTAAATAGCCTAATGTAAATTAGTTATTAGGTTAAGCTAGGTAATAATATTATGGTTAACTATTAATTACTAATAAAAATAATATCTAATATGAATATTGAATTTTATTAAGTATTTTTTTATTAGTATCATTAGTTAATAATAATAATACTCTTACTTATAATATAAATAATGTAGGTAGTTGGTAAATTAGGTTAATATTGCATAGGTACAATGCAATAGTTGCTTGTACCATAGTTGGGTTGGTTGTGTTTGCAACTAATTTTTTTGTCCCATATGTTTTGTCTTGCATTCCAATGGTGTACACTAAATAAATAGGTGCATTAGTCTTTTTCACAAATTAAATACCAAGGGCCTCTTGGGATGAACTAATGAAAAAACTTGACCCAAACATAAAATAAGATTATTCTAAATCTACCTATAAGGCCTACCTTCCTACCTACTTACCTATTAAATGAATAATATTTTTTTGAATTGCCACATGTCACCATATAATTGCCTTCAACATATGAACACATGTCAAAACTTGATTCATAGTCTATTGGATACTTATATATTATTAATTTTAAAATAATAGTTAGTATTAAAATATGGATCAAATGCCATGCATCACCATGTAATTGGTCATTAAATATTCAAATGGTCACCATGGCAATTGAACCTTAGTTGTATGTGGATGGATAGAAGTATGAATCCATAATATATATATTATTCACATACACATAGTCCCATGCAACTACATGTTGTGTGCAATTTGTCTTATGCAACTATGGGATTTAGTAGTTGCATGTGTCACATGCATCTAAAAATCAATTGCATGCGACAATTGCAAATGACAAGATTTTTACTAGTGTAAGAGCCTTGTTGAAATAATAGAAAAAAAGAATGTGGCATTAGTGGAGTCAATAAATCACATACACAATGTTGATATACAAATTGAAGAAAAATGAACAATTAGACTACTTCGAATTTTGTAACAAAGAAATGAACAAAAATCAAAGAGTCTCACCCAAGTGATGGCATTAGCTCCCCAAAAAAGGTTACAAGTTGCAATGATGTAGTTGGAGCAAAACATGATCATCATGACAATCCGATGTCAAACATTGAAGAAGATGCATAAATGTTCTTAATGAAAACAAACATCATTGACATTGATAAAGCATGCAAATAATTTTTAGACTTCACACCTTCATTGAAATTGTTGTTTTGATTTGTTGCTAACTTTCAATGGTTTTGCATAACAATGTAGTTTTTAGATTTCAACAATTTAGTACTCCAAAAAGTTTTCGACCGTAATTATAGCAAATTCTTCAAAGTTATACAATTTAGTTGTTACCCCCTTGTTCTTTTATGCTTCAAGGTCTTCCTTTGCTTCAATTTGCATAACCTTCATGAGATGTTCCACATCCACTTCTTTTCTTCCAAATAGTTGATTATGGAAAAGACAACAAATTGTAAACATATTTGGAGCAAATGTGATATGTAATTTTGTCTTTTTGAGAGGCTTTCAAAATGTTTGCTTCCAAAGGCAATTTCAATTGTGCTAATCTCCCTTTCTTGTGCTTGCAATTATATAAAAACTCTAAAATTACATGGCATTTGCCTTATTTATGTGGGGTCATTAGCTAAGGGAGTAGGGGATAACCTTTGTCCCCAAGCAAGTAAAGAGGTACACCATCTTGTGACCTACACTCATGTCAAATAATCCAACATATACTGCTTGTTGGTACAAGCCAAATTTTTTTAGTAGATGATAGTTGTTGACACTACCTGATAATCCAACATACACATCTATGAAATTTTTTTTTGATTTCAACCACTACTTGAACACCAATATTGTAGCCCCTAGTTTTATGGTAAAAATATTTTTCTAAAAATGCACCATATAGCTTGCTTACAAAAATATGGGTGTCATCTATGGCACCCATCACATTTGGAAGGGTACACAATTTTTGAAATCAAGCATAACTACAAGGCATCTCCTTGCCCGGCCCATAGGCTAGGTAATTAATTTTCTAGACACAATGTTGATAGCCATCATAACTTTTCAAAGAACTAGACCCATAGTTGATCCTCCCACAACAAACAACTCACTACATGTAAGGATGTTTGCACCATGCACAAGCTTGTAGATAATGCAAAAATTCATTTCCACATGTATGGCCTTTCTATACTTTGTGTCAAACTTTGAAATCAAAATTCTCACTTGATTACAAATTTACAAGGTGAATGACATGAATGTCATATAACAAATAATCTTCCCATAATGCCCCATGTGCAACATTCCTACTGTAAAGGCGTAAAAGGACACCATAGTTGAAAGCTTGCATTTATATTCATTGTTGTCAAACAAGTTACAAGGCAATCTTCCATTACATTTTATCTTAAACATGGAATTGGTGTCCAATTTATGGTTCCTTGACATTATTGGGATAATCAATTTGTTATTCGACCTTGCATGGTTCATTCTAAGGTGATAGACACCTTGACCCCTTGGACCACCTAACTAGCCCATTGTTGGATCATTATTATACTTGAATAAATTGTCTTACAATTCCAAGGAAGAGCTTGTGAAGAAGTATGGACCAATTATGTGGTTATAACACTTGGGATACTTGGATCACATTGTAATTTCAAATGTCAAAATGGTCTTAGAGGTGTTCAAAAACCATGATGAAAATTTTGTATCTAAACCTCATTCAATTGTAAGCAAATATGTAGGTTTCAATTTGTTGAACATTGTATTTGCATTCATGGAGATCATTGATGCCTACTCCACAAGATATATGCTATTGAAGTTTTTACAAAAGTGAAGTTCAAGAATTTTGAGCTTAGATGACAAGTTGAAGTGGCACGTATGATGGAAAACATCATTGAATACAACAAAAAAGGAAACTTGTGGAAATGAGGCCTATTTTCCATCAACTATTTAACAATGACAATTGTTGAATGTTGTTTGAAAAGTTCACAAGAAATCAAATTTTTTTGGGAAATCATTTTGATGATTTTTGCAATTGTATTTTAGTGCTTGTAGAAGTGGTAGGTCAATTTAACTTTAATGAGCTTCTAGCAATCATGAAACCATTTGACTTGCAAAGTATTGAGAAACACATGAAATGCATACAAAGCTAGATGGAAAATATTTTATTGACCATTTTGAAGGAATACAAAAAAGGACACAAATTGATTTCTAGCTCCACCATGAATTTTGTTCAAACTTTGTTGGGTCTTGATGAAAAACTTGATGAAAGAATGATAATGGGAGTTTTATTGGTAGGTGCATACCTTTTGTAGTTTTTTTGTTTTAGCAAAATGTTTGTAAATTACATTCCCTTATGTTCATCAATGTTGTATCATGTGTATTTTTCTCAATCAATGGAATGTTTGTTATTTTCATATCATAAGAGATGTTTTTGAGAAGAACATGTACATTTGTAGTCATCTTGGAACGGGCATTTGTTGAACTCATCCATAACCTTGAAATGATGAAAAGGGCACAAAAATTTGACAAAGTTGTGGGCTAGAATTGGATCTTCCCAATTTATCATACTTGTAAGCCATTATCAAGGAAATTTTAATTTACACCTTTCAAGTCCCTTAGGCATCCTTCATGTTAACAATCAAATTACTCAAATTTTGAACTACAAAATTCTTGCAAACACAAATATTTTAATGAACATATAGGTTTTTGGTCATGATCTTTAAATATGGAAGAAGCTTATAGAATTTGATCCTAATTGGTTTTTTCATTCCAACATCAATGTTGGAGGGTCAAGTTACAACCTATTGCCATTTGGATCAAGTCGTCAATGATGCATTAGTTTAAATCTTGCCCAATTCATGGTGGATTGGAGTCTTATAGCAATTTTTCATGTGTTTGATTGGTATCCACAAGCTTGCATTAAAATAGATGGTATTGACATGATAGAGGCCTTTAGAACAACTTGTCCATTAGTTGGATTTTTAATTATAGTTGCAAAGCTTCATTTGCCACCCCAAGTATATAAGAAATTAATTTAACTACGTAATTGATGTGGGGAATATCAATAGTCAACAACATAGATATATTTGAGATTGACATCTATAATCACCATGTATGCATGTGTTTAATGGGGTTTATTGTTTTGGTTTCAATAGGCTTCTTCACTTAATATACAACTTATTTTTATCAAATCTAAACCAAGCACCTAGTATTATATAAATATAGTATTAAACCAATTGAAAACATTACAAAAGAAAATTCAGTTATATGTTTTTATGAAACATATAATCCTTTACAAGTGATTCAATGTGAAGTCAAGGTTTTCATAAATCTATTAGGGTGGGGGGGGGGAAGGGGGGCATTAGTTTTGTGATATAAAATATTCAATATCATGAATCCTCAATTTTCAACCATATGTTGCAAATGAAATACAACAAATAAAGAAGTGTCATTCGCATTTTTATAGGTTTCGTATTTATATTTGAGTCAAATTTAACACAAACATATATAAAATGAATTTTGTTTTTTTGTTGATCATGTGGAATGGGATATGCACACATGCAATCTAGGACAATGCACATGTTTGTTGTTATGGTCATGTGAAATACCATCCAAGCATCATTTCCATTAGAATGACAATAAACCATGAAATGGAACCATGGAATGTACCCATGTTTTGTTGTAGTGAAGCTAGCCCCATTTTGCAAGATAAATAATTAGAACTTTCAAAAGTTTGGCATTAGCCCAAAACGACAATCATTCCATCTATGGAATTATGTTTCATACATTGTTTTATTCTTAAAATCACTCCTTTTACTAATTTTCCAAATTTATGCTTAGTGCTTGTAGATTCTTGCTCCTACATAGATTGGCTTGCTTTTCATAGTTACATTTAACACCAATTTTCAAGGGCTAACTAACACCAAATGGAGGTGCACAACTCCCCTTCTTGATTGTAGAATTGAAATAGTATTTAATCTTAGTATAAAAGTTATTATGTTGACTTACAATTACAATGATATTTTCAATTAATAAGGATATCTATAACAACACAAAAAAAATTGATAGTAACAATTAGAAATAAGATTATAGTATAAGATCACGACTTTTCAAGTTGTCCAACTTGATTCCTTTGTCCATTTCAACTAGCACAAGATGAGGACATCTCTAGTCAAAATGGACAATGATCAAGGTTGCTAGTGTCATTTTTTGGAGGGACATCAAATTTTAAAACATTTCACATTTGGGCATCCATGGTAAAAACTATAATTAGGATAGGAGGTTTTGGTTTGGAAAACATCTTGTTCAATGTTGTGAGGGTATCCAATTTCTAATGTTAAAATTGGGGGTTCAAGGTTAGGTTTTTGTGACCCCAACCTAAGCTCACATCTTTTTGTTGGAATCAACACAAGAACCAAACATTGAAACTATTCTTTTGTTAAATCTAGACCCAAAACTAGAAATGTGAGAAAACATTTTTGGAAACAAAGGCATGTTCTTTGAGCATGCAAGTTGATATTTTGGTGAAAATTTGACAAATAGGCTCAACTTCAAACTTAAATATTAATTTATATATATTGTTAAACCCCATACCTATATATATACCTTAATTTTAATTTGGTACAAAGCTTTATATTTATAAAAAAAATTAGAATATGGGAAAATATAATGTTTATATGGAATTGGACTTAATTTTGAACTAGGCATGAAGGTTTTTGAACTTGAAAAAATGCATCAAAATTGGAGTTAAAATTTTTTTAAATGGGAAAAATTGGGCTCAAACCTACATTCTTCTAATAATTTTTAATTTAAAATAAATAAAATTGGGACCAATGGTTTTGGTAAAGAAGAAAAATTGTACAACATTGGTCATGTCCAAGTTTTCATAATGGTTGTCATGATCCTAACCTTGGGCTTGTGACTAAGATTAAAAGATGAGAAAAGAAGTGGGTAGAGAAAATTTCTTAGGGTTTGAACATATTCACACAAATGTGGGAGAATGCATGGAAAGGAATCCCAACATTCCCAAATAGATTCCCACTTCATAAGTTGGAGGTTTACATGTATCACAAATCTTTGGGACAAAAGTGTAAATAATAAACCTTGAACAAATTGAACCCTTTTAAAAATATTCAAAAGATTTTTAAAAATAAATATCAAATATGGGCTTGCATTTAGAGGCACCTTGGTTCAAGATGCCTAGCTAGTTGGACCCAGACAACTCCTAAGTGATGGAGAATATGTAAAATGGAAGCAAGTCACATTTCTAGTTGCAAGATAGATTGTTTTGTTACAAACGAAATTGGTTGTATGTTTTGAAAGGAAGGTTATAATACAAATATTTGAAGGAATGTCACAATGGATTGCTTGCAAAACATGGTGATGAAAAATGCAATACATCACTCTTACAAAGGAATTATTATTGGTTAAACTTGAAGGACAAAATTGTACAATATGCCAAAATGTGTTTGCCATGCCAATTCAAAATTGTTTCAAAAAGCAAGTAGGAACATTGTGGTTTCTTTTGATTCCAAATAGGCACTGGGAAGTGTGTCCCATGGACTTGATGGCGAGTCTTCCACCATCAAAGGGATTTGATTTGATAATGGTGGGAATGGTTAAACTCAATAAAATGGTTCATTTCATTCCAATTGTGAAGATCACCTCAACCTTAAAAACAAGACTTTTTTTGCACATGTTCAACATCACAATGTTCCAAAAGACATTGTGTTTAATCAAGAGCCAAAATTCACAAGTAAATTTCAATATGCTTTGCAGAATAAGATGAGGTTGAAACTCAAGATGAAAAAAAAAATCCAACCCAAACTAACGGGCAAACTAAGAAGGTGAACTTAGTCTTATAGTAGTTTTTAAGGAACTATGAGATTGGGTGGATCATCTTGATTTGATCAAATTTTGTTACAATTATTTGGAGCTTGATTTGGTTGTGACTAGATTTAATGCAACTAGATTGTTTAGAAATTTGCACTATGAGAGGACTAGGAAAAGCATTTTCTTGCTTGGAGATGATTCCCTTGCATTTGGGCTTGAGTGCCACTATTGTACATGCATTTGGTTAGCCAAGAATATATATCCTCACTACAACAACCATATTTATGAATATACATGACAAATGAAGTGGGAAATGCTCAACCACATGAAGCTCAATGCTAACTAGATTGTACGTCTATTTTTGGAATAGAAGGAAACTTATGTAAATGATGGCACTCGTAGAACGACATACTTCAATTCACAACAAAAGGAAATCAATATCTTGATATATGAACTCAAATGAAACAAGCCCTTGCAATTGGCAAATGGGCAAGCTCATAGTCTCCATGATGTGGCCTGACATCTCATTCAATTTGCAACTTATGGGCACTACACTTGTTTTTCTAGAAAAGAGTTGAACTGAAAATTGTTTCGTTGTTGGAATATGCAATTATCTATTTGCAAAACTAGAGATGGAGGTTCTCTTGAACATGCAAGAAGCTAATTGCTAGCATCTCTATTTATTTCACTCCTAACTTAAAGAACAATTGACAATTTTGATCAATAGTTACATTTGCAGGACAACATAAACAATAGGTAAATCTCTCTATTCTCAAAATACCCCAACCAAAACTCTAACATTTCTCTTATTCAATTAACATCATCCTAACACAATATAACATGCATATTGTTTTATCATTCAGATAATCAATTGGCTCAGGTAGTGCAAAGCAATGTAAAGCCCAAGTTGATCAAAAGATTGACTAATGAAATTGTGGAAATCCTACAAAAAGTGAGTAATATTGTCTTCGACATGTAGCATTTTATTGCAGTCCTTGCAATTATCGAAACTAGAGGTTAGGATAATACTTGAGTTGCATACTAGATATGCAATGGTGAGAGCTTTTCCAATTTGTGTGGAGCAAACACTCAAGTCCACATTATCGTTTGGGATTTGACATTGAAATTTCCCACATTGAGCTAAGAGTGATGATCATTTGTATGAGGAAGAAACTCATATGAGTTTCTTTGTATGAGATTGAACTAATCTTCCAAATTTTGGAGCTAATGCTATTAGAGCACTTGGAGCTTAATTTTATTGGAAAGTCTCAGCAACCATCCCACCCTCCTCATGTGTACAGTTCTACAACTGCTGTTGCACTTAGACTCTTCCTTATTGGAAAGAGGAGAAGAATCCGTTCAAACAATGCCATGATCATAAGCTTAGAAATTAGAGCTGGAGATCCTGCATTCAGGATTGTCCGTGACACCTTGTTAAGTACATCCTTTCAGAGTGTGAGAGAGAAGAGGGAAGTTTGAAGAGCTCTATACTACCACACAGGTGCAATGAGTGATGGCTTAGGAGCCCTGAGGAGGATATATATGCAATGCCATTCCCAAGCATTTCTGTCCACTTGTTGGAAATCCCTCCCACATGCTTAGAGTCTTGTTGCAGAGGGAGCTCATGAAGATGGAGAGAGAGGCTGCTGCAAAGGGACCCAATCAATGACACCACTTGCTATTGGGTGCAATGCACTTTGTGGAGAAGAATGTAGTCATGACTGAGACAGAAAAGATTGACCAAAGAGCTTCACATTACCAGGTTGTATTTGCTGCCGGACATCTGGAGATGATGATGGCAAGAGCTCATGCAGTTACACCACTTTGTTGTCACTTTTTGTCATAAGTCTTGCTGAACTTTTTGCATGCATCTGGTTTTGGAGAGTGTGCTGACAAAGTTGCCAGTGTCTGGCTTCCCTCAGTTCCATCATCTCCACCTCCAGCATACTACTGGGACATGGAAGCTTGAATATATTCCCTCAGCAATGCTAGTGGTTGGCCATCTTGTTGGTCAGGCTGCTGATGCCATAAAACTCCTTGCTATTGGTATGAAAAGAATAGTGTTCCACAGGGCTCCTAAACCATCACTGAAAAGACATTATCAAAGTAACCCCACAGTAATGCTTTACCTGCATCTTTGGATGTAGTGTTGCACAAGATCTTAGGCAGTCTTTCCATCCATCCTGTGCTTGCAAGGTGCCCAACATTGTTGGACTGATTGTCTAGATTAGTGCGCAAGCTGAGACATTGAAGGACTTTTGAGTTCTCATGGCTGCAGGTATTCTTGAAAGAGGCATCAATATATATAAAGATACCATGGTTGGGCCAAAGATGCTTTCTAACATATGAAAGAAATGTATTAATTTGCATTCCAATTCCTGATCAATTGTTACATTGTCGGTGACAACTGGATTAAACTTTCAGCTGGAATGTAAAGGACAGCAGGACCCAGAAATCTTACTGCCAGCTGGATGTTGATGTCCTGTATCCAAGTTCCAGATATACAATGCTATTCTTGTGTAGACCTTCAATGTTGCAGAGTCTGCAATCACACACATTTTTCTGCACTTGAGAAGAGATATTTCTGACAGAAAGATCTCAACACTGTTTTGAATGTCTTACATTATCACATTCTAATTACAATCAACATACAAATGCAGTTTCAGATTGAACTTTCCAAGAGACGGACCAAAAGCATTCTAGACTCTCAACCCACAAGCAGCAAATGGGTGATGCTGCAGGTCAAGAGCTTCTTTTATCACTTTATTCAACCAATGTGAGAAGCTTTGATGCCCATTGTGACAGCAAATACTTCGAATCATCAAGTGTCCACCAGGTTAAATGGAAATTATTTGTCCCTCCCTACCTATACATGGCCATCCTCCACCTTACTAATCCTACAACCTACAAAATCGACTACAAAAAAGGTTTCAATTTACAAAACCAGAAACAAAAGTCAAGGAGGAGTCTTGGTCTTCTGTGACTGACATTTATGTTGGAGTGAGCTGTGGTTCATAAAACCCTGCCACCATAGCAACCACAATCCAAAGCATGAGGAGACCAACAATAATCACCCTGAGTGTAGAAGAGTAGGATTGGTATGTGGATAAGCGCTCGCCATAAGCACTTTCTTCAATGGCCATGTCATCATCCTCAAGTTGTTCAGATTCAGACTGAGCCCTGTGAACAACCAGTGACATGTCTTGTTTACTTTGGGATCTCAGCTCTGCACACAAAGAACATTTACACTTGCCTCCCAAGTAGAAGGGGACTCTTTCTTCACCCCCAAGACTTGAGGACAGCCTTTCCCTGTATCTTTTGCCTTCCACATGCACCTTCTCACGTGTTGATGGCTTCAATACCTACAGCACCCAACCAGACAACGATCACTGACTATCAATTCCAAATTTCCTTGATGTTAGTCTGAAAGCAGCAGCCACTTTTGCATATCTTGACTTCTGACAGATGATGATGCCCCTTCCAGTTGTTTCACCCTAACTTTCTTAATGCATTCTACTTATGTTTGAAAGAGCTGAATCTGCTGAATTAGCTCAGAAGTGAAGCAATGGTACTGTGTACACATATCTGTCACAGTGCAGAGAAAATTCCACAACAGAAATTTGGAAGGTAACACAACATGAATGCATTCCAGACTAGACATGAGTATGTTGCTAACAAGCACATTTAACAATATTATGACCAAATGTTTCTCTTCTACAGAGATGAGCCAGGAAAAATGCGCTAGAACATAACCTGCAGAATGGTGTTGGCAACCATGTGCATGACAGGTGAGAGGTTGATGACAAAGAGGGAGGCAAGCCGAGTAGGGTAGTTTTCCTGAACAAGCACTACACATGTCTTCATAATTTGCACAGGAAATCCAAATGCTGTTGTGCCCTCACAATCTATCACCACAGTGAGCCGTGCATCCTCCTCACTCAGCATGTGCAACACACCATGCTCCACCTGTGAAACTGCACCCATGGGTGAAAGAGAGAAGAACACATTATGATTAAACCTTGAAGAAATGTTGCAATGTATCAATCCCAAAACTGTGTTTCTTTCATATCTTGAGATCAGTGGACAAACAAGCAATGGGAGGCACTGAATTTCCTTTCCCCTAATTGCCACTGCTGTTCAATGAGAAGATGCATGTTGCAGGTTTTGGCCAATATCAACCTTAACACTTCAGAATTGGCCATTTGCAGAAAGGTGAAAAAATCATACTTTGTGCATTTGCAAATACTGAAATTGATCCTTCACCTTCCAACCATTCATGAGGCAAAAATAAGAATGCATACCAACTGCTTGCGCGAATCGAGAACGGTCAGAAGCCACAAGGATGGAGTAGGCAAGTCCAAGGCGAATGATGAGTGTGGGATGTCTCTGTGCATCATAGCCATGCCAAAACACCAGGTGGATCCATTCTTTGAGATCAGGTTGCAGAAGGAAGTCGTAGCTCTCACGCCAGCGGACTGTTTTCTTCACACTTGAGATAAATTTCGACACCTTCCCGTTTGCAGCAATCCAAAATCGCTCAAGCTCATCATCATGAATCCTGACAATCAAGATTGCATGCTCTTTGTAAATTCAGTGTTTGACACAATCATTGAAATTTTTCTTAGCATCTTCAGATCTCACTTCCAAAACCTGCAAATAGAAAGGACTGGAAATCTCACCTCTCTGGTATCAGAATGCCCTTGCTTTCCAACTCCCTTTTCAAAAGATGCAGAGAGTCTGCTTGCTCATCAGCTACAATTATCTCTTCCTCCTTTGGTTCAATCTCTATGGTGTCTCTACTGTAATGATGGCGCTGCCGCAATGAAGAGAGATTCTGTCCTGAGGTGTCAGGTTGTTGGATCTCTTTGTAAACACTTGTCACAGCTGTTGCCAGCGACAAAACAACCATGGGCATTGAAAAACTCTGCCATGACACAGCACAAGCTTTCATCAGACAGAACAACAAATTGCTTTCTGCAAGTCTTAATATGGAAAAAGCTTGAAGGTTTGAAGAGGTGAGAAAAAACACCTGTGTGGCCTGGGCAAGAATGTGGATTTGTGTCCATCGCTGCAGCCAATTGAAAGGTGGAGCTTGAATCAGAGACAAAGCTTGCAAACCCCACCAGATGGGGCGGCATATGGCCATGGAGCCTCGTCGCACCATCTCCAATGCAGCCAATTTCACCAAAAACATTAGGAACTGGCTTGACACATCCTTACCACCACCCCCATTTGCTGCTTTCACTGCCAGAATCGGCGCAACTGATTCCTGCATTACTCTTCTAGGCAATGAAACCCTCTGTGTTGCTTGGTTGCTTATTGTCTCCGGAGAAGAGGAGGACTCCTCATCTTTCCCTTTTTGCGACCTTATTTTCACCCGCTTTACTTCTGTACTCATTATTTTCCAAGTCCTCGAATTCTCACAATCTTTTAATCCACTTTCTCTCAAGATTCTTCTCTGTTGCGAAAACTTTCCGGCATATCAGCCAGAAAATCCTTTTGTCCGAATCCCAATCGTCAAGTCATGTAGCCGACTCCCTTTCCTCTTACTGCCAATTCTTCCCTCTCACGATCTTTCAACATCTAGGGTTTGTCTCCTCCGCAAATGAAACGCAAACAGAGTCTCAGCAGATCTCGAAACTCAAACTTGGATCAAAAAATTCTCTCTCACTGAAATTCAAAAGCCAGCGACGACGACAACAACAACAACAACAACAGAGAGATAATAACAATTCTCGAAAAAAAGAGATTTGTTCGGCTCTGTTGGTGAGAAACAGAACCAAACCCGTTAAATGTGAATCTGCTACGCATTTCGCATACTCACCGCCGGCCAACGAGCACAACAAAAGAACAGAAAGGAAGAAGAAGCGGGGGAGCGGCCGTGGCTAAGACGATAAAATCCAATCAGCTACAATCTGCTGGTTCATTCTTGTACAAGAGTAGTTCGCCATCGCCAAGACTTGTCTGATGATCCTGTGCAACAAACCCTAGTCCGAGGAATCTGTTGCAGCCACCCAAACCCTAGCCAAAAGGAAGGCCCGTCTTCGGAGCCCACGATTGCTGGCGACGAATTATTACGAGTTTTTATATGCGGCCCGGTCTGCGCAATTTGTATTTTTTATTTTGTTGTATTTAGGTTCCCCAAAATGTGAAATTTTTGGAATTTTTTCTAGTGTAAACTCAACTAATTTTGCTGTTTTTTTTTTTGTTTAATTTTCTTCAATTTTCTGACACTTGGGGGTTTGCACATTTCGAGCCTTCAATTCAGGTTTATTTATTTATTTATTTAAATATTTAATTTGGGTTCCAAGTTCCTTAAGAACAATGATTAAATTATTTTGTGCAGAACATTAAAATTTTGTTGTGATCAATTTTATCTTTTTAAAAGATAAAATTTTGTAAATTTGCACATTTTGAGAGAGTTTAATGAGCTAGGTATGATTTACAACGCTTTTTGACCCCTGAATTGCACAATTTGAGCCCTTGACCCAAAGGCTCTAATCATGGTTAATCACAAGCCCCTTAACCATACTTGCTCCTTCCTTGGCATCCCCACCATAACAAGTGCCTTGTGAAGAGTTCGCTTCAATTCCCACATTTTTTCTAAAGACCTTAC
>Ga0209611_10004879_pt1 | contig 22769 bp, 9 predicted proteins | sample S1TSphgellanicum_3_FD_187693 | JGI IMG/M metagenome (GOLD analysis project Ga0209611, IMG submission 187693) | Host-associated microbial communities from peat moss isolated from Minnesota, USA - S1T2_Fc - Sphagnum magellanicum MG (SPAdes) (version 2) | ecosystem: Host-associated > Plants > Peat... | reverse complement strand
GAATGAGTTGAATTTGACAAAATTTGAAATGGGTGGAATTCTAATTATAAATCATTTAAAAAACAACTTTAAGCTAAAATCTACTCCAATCATGTATTAATAAATAAGCACATTAAAACAATTATGGGAGATCACTTTAGGTGTTGGGTTAGGGTCGGAAGTGATGATTTTAAGTGCTTTTATTTTAGAGTTCAAATTACCTAACCATTATTACGTGGTTTCATTATTTGCCGCGATTTTGTTCAAATTATTTAAACCATGTTACTTGGTTTCATGATTTCTTATGATTTTGTTTGAACATGTCCTAAAGAGTAGCCATTATATTACCCGAGGAATAGTGATCCATGTAAAATGAACCACTTGTTTTGTTATATGTTGGGTTTTTGGTAGGGATATTGTGTTGAGAATCATTATAGAGTATAGTAGCTTCAAGGGATTTTGCCCCCTATCAACTAGGTGAGATGATTCATCCTAATTTGGTTGTAAAACGATTCACATTCATCTTTTGATATTTTATTTTCTTTGCCACCTCCTCAAATGTGCACCTGGCCCAACTGACTTTGTCACCAATCCATAACCGCAAAACTAAATATGAAAATATTTTCTTAGGAAAAGGTTATAGCACCCATCATATGCAAAATTTCATATAATTCTTTCAAAATGTGACAATGTGATTGAAAACATTCAAATACACATGTCATGACAAGTCTTTTCTTTTTGGTTTGAACTTTTGCACAATGTTGAAAAATAAATATGAAAAGAGAATATTTAATCATTTAAAAAAAGAAGAAAAAAAGTCATTAGATTTGCAAAAAATTAAAAATCGTGTTGTGACATTTTCCTATTGGTTTTGATTTGGTAATTAATTTTTCGATGTTTAAATAAGTTCCTAGAACATGTCATCATTTAATGTGAGAACCCTTTTGGGTTCCTCATAACTAATGTGACAAAAAAATGAAAAAAAACTAAAAAATCATGACTTTTTTGGTTTTAGAACAACATGATGTATACATTAAAAATAGATTTATTTTTTATTTTCCCCCTAACTATGACCAATTTATCATAAATATCAATTGTTGATATTAAATTAGTGGGAGGGCCATTGTATATAACACACCTTGTTTAATATTCTTCAACCAAACGAATTTTACCCGTGTGTAACATGTTGAAGAAGGAATGGGTCTTGCATGTTGTTGGGCTTTTTGTAATGCAGCTTACTAATAACTTTTCACCTAACTTAGTTTTTTTGGCCTTGCCTAGTACCAAGGCAAGGATATATTGTGTTTAGATTCATTATAGAGTATATAGTAGCTTAAGGGACTTTGGCCCCTAGGTAATAAATAATAGGTCTATTTCTATATGAGGATTTTTGAAAGATGATAATTTTGGCTTGTGTTGAAACTTGAGAGATTAGTTATAATAGAGTGATAATAATATCTTGAAGGATTTTGGTTTGTTTTAGAGGATTTTTTGAAGATTATAATTTTTGCAATGGTGAAATATTTGAGTTTCCATCAATTCTTCTTTTGCCTTAAGATACTTTTTTAATGCAAATGGCAAGGCCACAATATGACACACCCCTTGTTTTTGTTAAGCTCACTTTGTCGAAATGAGTACCAATGCTAATTTGTACAATACCTTAGCCTAAGGTCAGTTTCATCATTAAATAATCCTCAAAATAGTGAAATGAAATTTTGTGAAAATATGAAGTGGACATGTTGAAAATCACCATAATTATCATAGGTTACATTTTGAATAATTTCACTACTCATATCACAATATTATAATACATGAAGGAAAAATAAAATTATATATATATAATTTCTTATTTTTAAAATGAATTCATTTTTGAAAAAAAATAAAATTCATTTCATCAATGTGGAAACTGACCCTAGGCTATGGTAATCAGATTTGTCTTAGGTTATGCCACTAGTAGTGGAAAGATGAGAGTGGTACACTACTTGCTATTGGGTTTCTTTCCCTTGGATTCCTCTTGTCATATCATATCTATCTTCGTGTGCAAAGCTCTGATATTTTCAGAAGTAAAATCTCCGATTATTGTGTGTCCTTCTTCTACTAGGTACCATCTAGCTATAGAGTGAACCAACACCCACCACCACACTTTTTCATTGGATTTGCGTCCTAGAAGTGACCATGGTGGTTAGATACATGCTAACCATCAACATGTGTCTACCTATCTAGTAATCATTGAGTGCCTTAAAAGCAAGAAACCCCAACTCCGAGGATGGGCAACAATTGCATCACAAAGTCATTCAAGAAATACAACAAGGGTGAAAGGAGACACCACCTAATGGTCTCCCCATCCACACCCAAAATATTCAAGTGACATCAAATAGCTTGTTGACTAGGATCCCTAGAACTCATGTGCTTGCTTATTGCACACCAAGTGGCCATGCCCACCTTCACAATGATAGTCTAGGATTAAAGAAAAATCTTGGAATTGGAAGGGTGCTTATCAAAGTGGAAATGTCATGCTCAACCTAGATAAAATAAAGAATAAAACTATGAAGAATGATTGTTTAAGGGAAAAGAAAGTCATCAATATGCAAACCACATTACAAATTTACTAGTTTCATTAGTTCATTCAAATTTCACACAAAATTTGTTATTTCATAAGTTTGTGGTTTTTACACATTGACGTCATGTATCTAAAACATGTATGATTCATTTTTCAAAATTGAAAATATTGGTTGAAAATATTTCACTGTACTTATATGTGCATCATACTTGTTTTGAACACATGATGTCTATATGCAAAAAATAAAAATCCATGAAAGAAAGCTTTTGCATGATTTCCATTATCAATCATGAGATGGGAAGTCTATGATTTATGGATAAAAAAGTCATCATCATCCTTAACAAAAATATCATTAACGAAAATAAAGTTCCAAGATAGATTAATCGCCTGAAAAGCCTCCCATTTATTATAAACTTAAAAAAAGGTAGTGCATGTAGTGGTTGCCTTTATGCAAGTAAGAAAACAATGTTGGGGAGTTTTAATGATTGAATCATATTAGACTTTATAGATGGGGTTGATGCCATGCAAACAAGTCAAGAAACAACATGCAACCTACATCAAAAATCATTTTCATGGGCAACATAATGTTACCTTTTTCCACCTTGAAGAAAGTTCCATGTTTTTTATGGTGTTAACACCCATAAGGGCTTAAAATCTTTGTTCAAAATTTGAATTTCATGTTGGTTGGTTTGTAAACATTAATCCATAGACCTCTAATTGGAAGGGTATCCACTAGCTTGATTGATCCTTAAGTGTCCTTAAAACACCCTAAATTTCTTTCCTCTTTTTCTACAAGTTTCTTATCCCCAAATATCTTCACCATCTTTAAAGGTTTCTAGTTGTTGGTATTCACCTAAATTTTCCATTTTGTTTATGAGGCACTTGCCCAAAAGTCTATGCTTCTTATCAATCTATCTAAGGAGATGCAAAATTGCCAAAGGTTTTGAAATTAAGAGCAGTTCAAAGACTCACTTTTAATTACTATTTTCTCAAGAGTAAGTTGTGTGTAGGGATCGAATATTATATTGAGTTGTTTAGACTTCCAATTGCATCTAGGTTGTGTCATTTCAGTTTCTTTTTTTTATGAATATTAATTGGAGTATTCCCAATGTGAACTTGTGCCATAATTTGTGCATTCAAGACCTCCCTTAAATCCATCAAAGATCTAACACTATTCAAAAAGAAGAACTTCCCTAGATCCTAGATCTAAATGGTGCCTTAAAACATTTTCTTCCAATCTCGTAGACATGCATGCAAGTAGCTATGCTTTGTTTAAAAGTTGAAAGACTTGACATCCTTTTATGTTGTTTCTAATTATAATGCCAATTGGTAAGCTTACTAACTCCTTTGATTTTGAACATAGAAATATTTAAGTGTTGTCATCATGTACCTTTGTGCTAACATGTTAGATACAAATGTGAAGTTTTTTGAGCTTGGAATTGGATTAATGTTCAAAGACTCAAAAAAAAAAGGTTTCAAGGAATAGGATTCCACGTTCCTCTTATTCAAAGCTAAATGAAGCCTTTAAAAGGGGGATGGGCATTAACCCATTTGATTTGACCTTTGGGTCAAAATCTTTTTAAATGTACCACTCAAAATGAATATGAAACAATCCTTATTGGAGTTTTATATTTTGATTTTAATCATTATCAAAAAATTAAAATGTGTTACATATTTTATAGGTCAATGTTTTAAATTATCACATATATAAAACTAGCAATATCATTCATTTTGAGTGCATGTGTATGGTGGAACATGACTAATAAAGGAGTATAAAAAAATGTGATGTTATCGCACGTTTTTTATACACTTAAACAAATTTGGACCCTTTTAGAATTCCATTTCCAATGCCATAAGAAGTCAATTTTTGTTTTCTTCCTCTTGTTTTTTGCTTCAAAATTTTCATTTTGAAATTTTTTACGACTCAAAATCTTCCATGGTTTCAAATTGGTCTATCATGTCATCTTGAAGGTTTTCAAAAAGGTTGTGATAAATCTAGTTGATTTCTAGTTTTTCCTTTTTCCTTACAATGAAACAAAAGGACAATTGATTTATTATTTTTAAAAAATTCCAACTCCTTTGAATTTCTAGCAACCTTGGCATCTAGGTGATTCCCTTTCATTTTGGACAATTAGGTTGGAGTAGAATTTTCAAGCTTAAAATCCTCAATACTAAGCACCTCCATTTCTTGGTCTTGGATTGCATGCACCTCCTAAATCTTTTATAATTCAAGAGAGTTGAAATTAAGGTTTGGAAACCTTTTTGGTAGCTTGAGCTTTATGGGTTGTTGCTTCCTTGAAACATCATCATTATTTGGGATACAAGTTTTTGCATCCATTTTTGTAGGTGTTTTCCCCCCTAAAAGCTCCATTAGCCATTTAATCATTCCATGTGGCAATGATTTTTACAAGTGCAAAGCTTGTGTAATTGAGACATTCCCAAATTGGGGATTTCATGGTTGTGCATGTGTGATCAAAATGCCCAATTGTTTTGGCATTTTTGACATTGATTTGGTAATTTTAAATACATGATTTGTTGGGAAACAATAGCACCCGCTTTTGTGTGTTCGTTTAACGATGGGATTAAGATATTCCTAACAAGTCAATTGATGTCATTCACCTTGAGAATTATCATTGACCCAATAGGTTGCTTCACATATTAATTCAAAAGTTCAATCTCAAACACCTCACTAATCTTACTAGCCATATGTGTGAATATTTTAGTGTTGCAAAAGGTTTGGAAATTAGACCTTGATAATATGGGTAAGTTGACATTTTGATTCCTTAATTGTAACATTGAAATGAAGTTGGTACTTTAAGAAACTAAAAGACATCAATTTATTGCGACAAATTTTCCAAGTTGTTCTAGTTCCTTCCTTTTTGAAAAGAACAACTTTGAAAAAACCCTTGGTGAGCAATTTCACCAAAAGAAAATATTCGTATAAGTGCAATTTCATACATTCCCAAAAGAACTTTTGCAATGGCCTTCCTCCAAAAGATTGACTAATGACCATTTATCACACTCTTTTGGCAATGACTTCAAGCACTTCATTGACCTATGGTTGCAAAAGGTCGACATTCAACTACAAGTCTTCATCTACCAACAATGAACCTTGGGGATCTTCGAAGAAATGATTATGGCTCATTGCTTGGAAAGACATGTAGGAGAATAAGGTGTTCCAAAAGCTTTTACTACTTCATTTTTGTAATGACCATTTATCACACTTTTTTGGCAATGACTTCAAGCACTTCATTGACCTGTGGTTGCAAAAGGTCGACATTCAACTACAAGTCTTCATCTACCAACAATGAACCTTGGGGATCTTCGAAGAAATGATTATGGCTCATTGCTTGGAAAGATATGTAGGAGAATAAGGTGTTCCAAAAGCTTTTACTACTTCATTTTTGTGTAGCATTGTTTTCAATGGAAATCAAGCCTTGTTAATTTCATGTTCATCACAACCATTGCAATCTATAACTAGAGCTTCCAACTCTTTCCTCATAGCCATCACAGCTATCCAAGCCAAAAACTTGTTGGAATACGGTCCAAGGTATGAGAAAGGAGGGAGGTACTATAACAAAAGGTGACCAATTTGGAATAAAAAAAAGCTCTTTTTCTTTGTTGGTTATTGTTGGATCAAGAAGATTAAGGAATGTTTGCATGGCGAAGGGGCTGAAAAGAGACTTTTGCCATTGTTGTTCAATAGAACTTGAACCTTCACATTGGACTTTCGAAAAAACTACTACAATAGAATACAAAAAAATCTCGAGCTTATTGTAAAGGCATTATTTTTTGAGCAATGATTTCGTTACTAGAATGATTGAACACAAGCTCCTCCAACATTGTTACCAATAACTCAAAACAATGGTGGCAACAAGCTTGCAAAACATGCACCCAACATTTCTCCTCTAAGCTCATGAGAGAGAAAAAAGAGAATGATGTTGACGTTGAGGTTTTATTGATGAAAGACACCGTTTCCACCATTGCCTTTTGATGTAAGAAAACCTTTGCCAGCCATCAATTACAACTCCATGTACCATCCATTGGAAATTCGTTGTGACTTTGTTGTGGATGAACTATAACTTGAAGTTTTAGTTTGGTTCTAATCATCTTGAGCATTTTGATGTGGCTATTAGTAATTATTAATTAGTTTTGCAGTTTGCAATTGATCAATTCTTGCCTTCTTATGGTTCAAAATGAGCTTGATTGTTGTTATATTTGGTGCTTTTGTAAGTGATATGAATTTCAGATTCTTTTTATAGATATGTAGACAAAATATGCACCTTAAACCATAATTAGTGTTGTTGGTAAACATTTAAGCCTACAAGGATGTATAAATTTGACCTTTGAGGAAGAGGCAATATCTACAACATAGGCAAAGCTTATAATATAAGTGGCAGTTTGATTTTGTCATTGTTAATCAAGTTTTAATATATTTTTGCCTCTTAAATCGACCTTTAAATTTCACTCAACAGTTTTTTGTTTTATTTTTGTGTGGTGCATAACTTTACATTAAGGATTGGCATGGCAAACACAAGCTATTCCACTATTACTTCGTGCACTTCCTTGGTTTCATTACAATTCTAAACTTGACAGTGCTAAACAATAGAGTTATCCATAAAGTCACCCTGTCTTTGGGGCTGTAGTTTGACCCTCTAATCCCTGTTTCATCACCAATTTCAGTGTATCCAGAAAGAGAGCAAAATCGGGCACCACCACTCCATGAAACTGGGTATGGGTTCAGAAGACTTGTAGGATTGTATTCTGACCAGGCTTGATTTAATGAAGAATATGAGCATTGAGCAGCAATAAAAGGTGCAGGTGAGACAAATTCAAATCTGGGGGTGAGTCTTCCCTGAGGACTAATTAAGGCGAGAAAACCAGTTTGGTCCCTTTTTCATCTTCCTGTAATGTGAACTTCTTCACAATACTTGGCCTTAGATGGCACCACCATGTTACAAATTCCTCCTCAGCTTTCCTGATTGTGCATTTCCTCCTCACCTTCAGGGCTTGTGTTGTTGCAGTGACCTGAAATGTAATGTTAACTTCTTCACAGTACTCAGCTCAGATGACAGCAATGTGTTGCATTTCCTCCTCAACTTTCAAGCTTGTGCATTTCCCTGTCACCTTTGGGGCTTGTGCTGTTGCGGTGACCTAAAGTGTAATGCTAACTTCTTCACAGTACTCCAATCTGCCAAGGCAACATAAGTGTGTACATGCTAGATGTTGTCCACAATAGCCAACTCAGGAGTAAGGTCATCATGGATTTTGAGCAGACAGTTCATAGGCAGGATGAATCTCACCAGACTTTCTGGGTCAGTTGAGAAGTAACACCAAAGTGAAGAAGGTAAAAAAAGAGGACCTGCAGTTTTGTTCTAGAGTTGCTGATCTTGTGGCTGGTGCAGATGACATGGTGATGGTCTGCTGACTCCTGCAATACTACCAGCTGGTGTTGCAAGAAGGCCACAAGGATGCCAAGTTCACCATGAATAAAATGGGTGGGCATTCACCAGACCTTTATACTTCAACAGGATGATGTGTTCTCCTTGCACCCCAATCTTCTCCCACCCTATGAAACAGCAGCAGTCACACAGAAATCAAAGACAGATACTAGATCATTTCAGGGTAGACAAATCAACCTTGGAGTCTTCAGAATAAACAATCACTCAATGGACTGTGAGGCCAATCTTTATAAGCATATAAGTATGCACAAAGGAGTATGAGTGTGGAGAATCAATGTCCCATAGGCAAATCTAAGAAGTACATATGATTTCAACTCACTCAAAGTCAGCCTATCCATCAGGCATCCTAGCAGCTTGTTCTGTTTCACTGTGGCAATGTGCCAGTCTTGGCAGCAGGGCACTCCTGGTATAAAACACATGAATACTCAATGCTAGTTTGCAACTGTGGAGCAACCCCCACCCATTTTGTAAAGCAATTTCTTGACAGGAGCAAGATAATGGGAGTAGCTTACAACACAGAAGTGAACATGGTACCTATAGAAATCAGTGCCAAGTACTGGAACCTGTATATGCAGCCCCCAAGTATGTTACACAATAAATTTAAGTTCAAGCAAGCTCAATACTTGCCTAGCTTATAACTTTTGCATCCTAAAGAACATGAAGGCCTAGTACACTCAGATATCTGGCCATTGACATAAAGTTTCTGGCATTTTTGATGAATTCGTGGTACCATCTCATGGGGATTTAGCTCTGCCGCTTTGGAATAATAGGAGAGTTATTGCGGCTGTAAACCTGTGTAAAGAAGTACAATTAGTACACTCAACAACAGATGTTCCACACAGCTACTAGGCATCAAGGCAAAAACTATGTTTTCCTCACTGTGGCAGTGCTAGACTGGAAACACACCCAGTTGACATTGATTGAAAAGATTGCAAACTGAAAAGGAGTTCTCATGGGGATGACATTATAATGAGTTGCTAAAACAGTGCAACATTTCAAACACATTTGCTTGCAGGAGGGGTGTTGATCAAACCTGGATAGTGTGTGCAACACCAGCATACAGCTTTTCATGTGTGCATGCCAGTGCTGTGACTGTTGCCCCACATGTCCTCTGTACGTGAGAAAATGCATCAGCAGATAAAACCTCTTCAATTGGCCATGCCTGCACATTTTTCACAAACACCTGTTGATAAAAATGCAGCACAGGAAATTCATTTCAACAATCTTACATTTGTATCAGAAGGTGGCCTACATCTTCCTTTGCAGTGTGCCTTGTAAAAGGACAAACCTTGATTGAGCTGTCCCAGCTGCCGCTGTATAGCCAACCACCATCAAACACAACACTTGCAATTACCCCCTTGTGGGCTTGCTCAATAGACCTTACATATTCTTCATGTCCATCTCGCCACACCTGGTTCCCAAAACTTCAGAAAACATTGCAACACCTTATCTCTGTCCTTGTAATTTCCAATGAAACCTGTGAATCCTTGGGAATGGCTTAATAAGAATCCTTACACCAAACATACTGCCAAAAGAATTTCAGAACAATAGAGTGCATGGTCAGAGTCTGATTCTATTGTTTCTGAGTTCTTCCCTTTTAAGTGCGATACCTGCCAGCAGGTTAAGGAAAATCAATCTTGAAATTGGAAGAGGAACTACAAACCTGAATGCTGCCTGAATCACGAGCAGCAAACAAAAGGCCTGAATCAGAACTTCGGGCAAGTGTACGCACACCACCAAGGTACTGAGAAGATGGTCCCCCAAGATGTGCCAGAATGCTGTGATTGGGACGCCACCACAATCGAATAGTACCATCCCAGCTCCCACTATACAGTACCTGCCCCTCTACCAGGAGGGTTGATACTACCCCCTTATGTCCTTGCATATCCGTCACAAACTGAAAATCCTGCACTTTTAAACAAACTGGTCATGAGTCATCCAGCAATGTATTTAAGACTTGATCATGTCACCAATGTGCCGTCAGAACATGTGCTTCAGCATTCAAAGAACTGGCATGTCAGGGTCTGTAAAAATAGACTGTGAAGCCATGTGACAGTAAAATTTGTTTATTACCACAAGAGACCATGCCTTGATTGTTGTGTCCCCACTTCCGCTGTACAGCACTTGGTCACTGGAGACTACCAAAGAAGCCACTCCAGAGTAACGCCAATCATCATGCTCCTGCCATGTAGCGACAGGTGCAGAGGAACTCCTTGTCATGGACAAATTCCACACACAGATCTGTCCCCCATAGTCACCACTGACACAGACATTCGATGCTTCATGCACAGCTACTGCAGTTATTCTTCGTCCATGGCCTTCCAAGACCTGCATCAATCTATCATCCTGTCCAAAACTGTTAATCAACAGGATATGCACCACAATAAATGATGCTCCCCTCTGTGTCAAGCTGAAAAGACCTATATCTCTGATTGAAATCTGTAATAGCCACTGGAAGCACCAGTGCAGAGTGCACATATCTTTGCTTGGTATCATCCACTCATTTCAGAACTGACATATATGGATGAAATTGCAGAGAAATCTCCACTGCAAAAAATTGGAAGGTAATATGACAATATGTGCACTCATAACCTTTACAGAGGTGCCATTAAAGACTTGGGCAAACCCCAGGAGGGGAAGGGACCAGGACCAGAAGAAGAAAACTAAGTACCAGCCATACACAAACCACATCAGAAAAAATCCTGTGGGAGACGAAGAAAAGTGAGTTAAGGAAGAAATTACTTTGAGAGACCAGATGCGCAGTGTCTTATCAAAGGAGGCACTTATCAAGTAATCCCCTGCAAATGCAACAATAGAATTCAATACCGTAACTTGAACTGTATTGATCACCCTTGTATTCCTGTAGCAGCAGAGACATTGCAATTATTCCTGTTCATGTCCATATGAAGTTTCATGTTTGTGCAAATGCAAACAATAACCAGATCTACTTATCAAAGAATAAGACAATCTCTACCATGCAGAGATTGCAGAAAAAAATTGCAATCAATGGGAGTGTCACATACCACAAAGAGCTAGTGCTGAAACCGCATCAAGATGGCCTTGAAGATTCTGAACTTCATTACCACATATCTCACTATCTATTAAAGCTCGTGAGATGGTTAGGGTTTCTTGTCCAACCTCTGCTGCATGGGAATGATCATCTTCAATCAAATCAATTGTCGCTTCTGTGCCTGTTTGTTCCTCAAATTCCAAGCTACCATCAAGAAGGTTACTGTCATCACCAGAAAAGGCAGAAAGGCCAAACACCCACAAGCTTTCCTGATAATTCCCCTTCTGATGAGCTGGTGAGAACAGTGGTTGATCATCAATCAGCATTTTCAATCCCCTCCAGATTTCATCTACTTCAGGCCTCTCACTTGGCTCTGGTGCAAAGCACTTTGATAGTTGCTCTCTAAGTTGACCATGCTGCCCTAGCAATGGCAGTCCGTCTTCTAGCCACGTAAGATGTAAACATCTGCCTTCAAGGATGCTTTGAATAACCTCAGAAAAATGAACACCATTTACTACAACACGGCTTGAAAACAGTCGCAGTAGCAAAAACCCCAAGGACCAACTGTCAGCCTTGTATGTTATGACATGCTTGAATTTTGTGTCATCACTTGCTACTACACCTGTTGATCCTGAACTTTCAATTCCTTCCTCCCTGGAGTGAACCTTCTCTAGGCATCTAAGAACTTCTGGACTCATATACTCATGGTTCCAACATAAAAACCCAACAGTAGATTCACTGGATTTGTTGCCAGTCTCTTCTTCAGGAGATGATTCTATTCCAGGTTCGAGTGCCAGGCTATTGAGCGATTCAGGAACTGAAACCCTACTATTTATTGAATTGCATATCTGTTGTTTGAGCAAAAGTGCACGTATAAGATGGAGTTGAAGGTGGTCAAATTCATCCAGAATAAGGCATTCTGCCCCTAATACACCTAAGATGAGCCCATGTGCATGTACCTCGATTAGGGTTTCACAGAGTTCCACTGCCAATCTGCACAAGGTCCCTGCTGAACTTACACCAGCTGCCACCTCCTTTTCCATTTTATGGCAGCTGTCAGAACTAGTGCTCTGACTTCCAACAGCATCACCTTTGAAACTGCATTCACCATCATCATCATCATCCTTCTTCCTTTCAAGTAAAGCCTGAGCTTTTTTCCAGCCTTGTACATGATCCTTGGAAACAAGGAAAAGATTTCCTTCTTCACTCATCCACAAGCCAAGTATCTCCAAAACATGCTCACATTGGTGTGAAATGTGTTGCAACTTGAGGAGCTCAAACCTAGTGTCCGCTTGCAGCTGATTCCAAGCCGCTTTTACGCTTTGCTTGTAACTAGATCCATCTCCTGCAGTTACTGTGGCGGTGGACAGAAGGTGCAAGGTCACCTCCTCATAAGTCTTCTTCCTCCACGCTCTTCCGTCGATGCACAAGTCCGCGACCAAAAGAGCATCCACAGTTTCTCCTCTCAACTTCACAGTACTCCGTGGAATGATCCAGAACTTGTTACCCGCTGTCTCACTATCCTTTTCCCCCTCCTCGCCGCGATGCTTTCGGTTTACAGCCCGATGATCAATTTGCCGTTTCTTGAGAATACGCTGCTCTTGAGGATCCGAGTTTTGCACCGACTGAATCAAGCGCATGAGTTCGATGTTCTTGGGAAGCTCAGAATGGCCCCCGAGCGGCATTCTGGTTTGCTGCTTGCACTCCGGGCACCGAATCAAACCACCCCCGCAACCACCAGCATCAGAGTGGACGGAGCTGCTGGAGGAAGAAGAAGTCGTTCCCGCCCACTGAGACGGCAGATCCGAAGTGCAGGCATCACACAAAGAGTGCCCACAGGACAGCACACGAGGCAAATGCTCTCCCTCATCATAAAGTTGCAAACACACCACGCACTCCGCCTCCAGCATACTCCCGTCTTCTCAATCCTGTTCCGGATTCTCCTAATTCGCTCTATCTATCGCTCTTCCAGCTTCTCTTTCTTTTTCTTCTTCTTCTTCTCTCTCTCTCTCTCTCTCTCTCTCTCTCTCTCTCTCTCTCCAAGTCTTCAATCTGGCTTGAATCTTCTTTGAAAAAAATTGAGGAAAAGGGAGAAAATATCTCTGAACCTTTATCTGTCAATCACAACTGTCGAAACCTCATCGAATTTCCTTCCCTTCGAAGGAATTTATCGAATGCTCCTGGGTGAAATTCTTCTTCGCGCACCCTTCTCGCTCGCAAACCCTCCTCTCTCGGCAACAAAGAGGAAGCAGGTTTTTAGGGTTTGATGTTCTGGCTCCTGTTCACACGGAAGACGACGAAAAGATCGAGTTCCGCGCATGGGTTCAAATCACACAGAAGACGAAGAAAAAAGCGAGTTTTACGCATGGGTTCTGATCACACAGAACCCAAAAAAAAAACCAAAAACAGCGAGTTTCACACTTGGGGTTCTCATCACAGCGGAAGAAGAAGAAGAAGCGAAAAAAAAAAAAACACTTTAATTTATTTTTTAAATAAACATTTTACAAGTTATAATGTTTCAAAATGTCCTTATGGAGCCTAAGAGGTTGATTCCAAATTGGAATTTTTAAAAAAATAAACATTTTACAAGTTGTAATGTTTCAAAATGTCCTTATGGATCCTAAGAGGTCGATTCCAAATTGTATTTTTTTTAAAAAAATAAACATTTTACAAGTTATAATGTTTCAAAATGTTCTTATGGATCCTAAGAGGTCGATTCCAAATTGAATTTTTTTTAAAAAATAAACATTTTACAAGTTATAATGTTTCAAAATGTTTTTATGGATCTTAAGATATCGAAAGAGAAATAATTTTTTTATTAACTTTTTCAATGTATTTTGAATTCCTTGTGTTTTTTCAAAAAAAAAATTGAATATTTGTGTCTTTACAATTTCATACATGTGTTTACATGTAATTTCATACAAATGTAAATATGTGTTATTTCATTTGAATATGTTAAAAATTATTTCAAACGATTAACATTTTTTTTAAAAAAATATTATTATTTTTTGCAATTAAGCTAGTTTCCAATAAAAACTTCTCCCTTAAATACTCGATTCAAGATTTAATCCTCACTTGCTTAGCTGATTGAATGTTTATTCACACTAATTGTTTAAAAAATTCAATGAATTAAAAACAGGGATTAGCTTCAATTCCTTTACATTGCTTGAATCAAATATGGCTCATTATAAATTTTAAAAATTGAACTTTGGAGGCACCTCATCTAATTACTATAACTACCTGAATGATTTCAAAATAATTTTTATTTTATTTTATTTTTTGCTAAATTCTTGAAAAACTATTCACTAAAAACACTTGGAATTTTTTTTTAATTTCATTTTGGGGAAAATAATATTTTTAAAAAAATCCTTTTGGGAGGTTGCTTAAATTTTTTTGGGGTTTTTTAAAAAAAGGAAATTTCACCCCAAATAATACTGCAGCAAAGTAGGGTATATATGATATACATGTGTAAAGGTGGGTATATATGGGCCAACCATTTATCCGCCTAACATTCGGAAAATGCTTCTGAGTTGGGGTAGCTATGGTAGCTTGAAAACTAAAATTCAGATAAAGGTCCAACATTCAATACACTTGATGGATTCAAGTATGGTATTGAGTATATTCAAGGACTATTATACCTTGGTAAATTGTTTGCTCTAGTAATTTATGGGGCTAGGTTGAAATGATTGTATGTAGAATGTGTATCAAAAGACAACTTCATTTTCCTTGTCATAAAAATTTATGGTTGTTTTCATTCTCATTTTTGACATTTTATTTATGTATTGTGCTCAAGTCATTATAGCTCATCATCACAATCCTCTTTAGTTCTTGTTGTGCTTATTATAAGAGCATGTGTCCACAACCCTCCAACATTCACAAGCCATTGCAATTTTGCAGTGTGTTGCCATGCTTGGGAGATATTTCTCATCTCTTCCACACATCGCACCCAATGCACCTCTATAGCTGGCCGATTTGTGACAAATAACGCCTTTTTAGTTTACGGCCTTTGATTTTATTAGTGTATCAATGGTGTCTTAATATTATGTTTTTTAATGACATGTGTTCTTGTGTGTTTATTTGCCTTATACTTCTTGTGGATGGTTCCCATCCTTGCTCTCTTATATACATGGTTTTTTTTCTTGTACATAGTACAAGAAGGTGGCTTATAAGAAAGTTTGTTGATATGGCATTCATTACTAGCTTTGAATAGTAAACACAAGAGGAGGATATGGCTGCCAATTTTTTTGTTATTCTTATTGATTTACAAAGACAATAAGCTAAATAACTATAACTAGTTAAAAATGTGAGTAGCAACCATGATTACCTATGTAGGGTAAGTATCAACAATTTTTTGGGGGCAAAAAATAGCCTCAATCCACTTACTATAAGAATGAATAGTTTGTTTTAGGGTTTCACATGGATTTGAAAGGTTTCAAAATTCAAATGTCTTCAAGTAATGCAACAAGGTGAATTGCAAAACAATTACTGTTAAAAATCACAATTCTTGAACTGTTCTTTTTGTAAATCATTTTCAAGTTTTCAAAATCCAACCTCTAAAGTTTGGATTATAGACCTCAAATATAATCTAATCCTTGGAGTTTTAAACTTCAAGGTTCAAAGTCCGGAGATAATTAAACTTCAACCTTTCATTTCCTAATTTTGATTTCCCATTTATGGTTTGAAATTTGATTCCCAAATTCCTATTTGCCCCAAACTTGCATTTGTTGCAAATTTTTCTTTTAGGGTTATAAACTCCAAAATTGGAATTAAGTCATAGGAATATGTAACTCCAAAACTAGAACTAGGTTATAGGAATATGTTAGTAACCATATGGGCCCTTTATAAACCCCTAAAAACTTCAAGTGTTTTAGATTGCTTGTTTACCATGGGTAGAATCAATGATTAATCATAAAGGTTTAATGCATCAAATTCAATGCAAGATTTGCATTGTTGTGGAAAGAAAAGAAAATTATATCAAAGAACATCTTACTACAACATGTTAAGTAGTGGAAATGCAAGGTTTTTAAGCATGGTCTTGATGGTAATAACTTTATTTCAAGAAGAATTCAATGCATGCAAAAAATGAAGTAGAATCTTTTAAAGTTGACTTCCCTTTTGTCTTAGACCAATTGAAAGTTGATTTTCCCTTTGAAAACAAACGCAAATATGTTCAATTTGTTTCTATCTTTCATTTGTTTTCCCATGGTTGTCCCATGACGAATTATCAAAGCTACCCTATTTCATTTCAATTATTATAAGTCAATAGTGTTTTTCGAAAACATTAGTCTAATACATCAAGTTACGGCATAATTAAAATCATGCATGAGGTGTTGTTGGAGGCCAACAAATCAACATTTTCATTAGCCAATTTCATTGTAATCAATGCATATGAAATGACAACAATTGACAATATTCAATGGTTGTCAATTCACTTATATGTGGTTGAAAGTTGGAAGAGGATTATGATCCTCCTTTGTTTTGAAACTGTTGGAGGCCACATGATCTAATAACATTTGTGGACTGATGGTGAAAGTTTTGCTTAAATTTGGCTGGCTAGGGTTGAAAAAATTAAGAAGGAAGTTAATGAACATGGGCTACAATGGAAGCAATGTGTTCCAAGGCCATTGAACATGTGTAACATTGCAATTTCAAGAGAAAGTAACCCCATTTCTAATTAGAATGCATTGTTTTGTTCACAAGACCAACTTGATTGTAATCATTTTGTCAAAGTTGGATTTAGTGTGTCAATTAAAAGCCCTCATGTAAAACTTGTATGTTTTTTAGCCCATAGCCCAAAAAAGTTCCAAAGGTTTCAAAAACTTGCAAATTTGTTCAATACCAAGGGTAACAAACTATTTAGAAATGTGAAGACTTGATGGATATCCATGTTGTTTCAACAAAATAAGTATATGAAAAATACCACCTTTTGATTGTGAAAATGCATGCTAAAAGTTCAAAAAGTGATGCTGCAAATGTGTTATGTGACATTTAGCTATTTCTTGAAGTCTTTTGTATCCTCCCATTGCTTGAGTGTGAGCACACCTTGTTAAAATTGGACAAAACAAAAGGCCTTCACACATAAAGGCATACACCTTCGTCTTTGGCAACATCCACAATGCAAATTGCTAGCAAATGGCTTCTACATTCGCAAACTTGGAGACTTCAAGATCCTACTTCACCTTTGTTAGTGGGTGAAAGCATGGTATAACAAAAAGTAGTGTAAGTAACAAAATATTGGGGTCTTTAAATAAAATGATTAACAAATAGATGATTTTATGAAGGTTATAATTTTTTTTTGGGTACATTATTTATCAACTCTTGTTCGCATGGACTGCAAAAGCTAAATTGTTATAATCATGTTTTTTAAAACTACTTACAAGTACTTGAATTGGACCTAAAATTTGTGGCAATTTGAAAAATAAAGTTCAAGTATTTGAAAGTAGGTGAAATGTTTTTGCAAGTATTTGGTTTTCTTTCAAGTACCTCAATATTGATGTGGTGAACACTACAATGTAATTTTTTTGGTTGATGGAGTTTATTTTCATAACAAAAATCATCCCCAACTCTTGAAAAATGACATAATTATTAGGGATATTTTTGGGGTATTTTTTCAAGTCCAAACTATATGACAAAAATTGTTTTGAAAATCTAGAAGGAGGCTAAAGATGCCAATAAAAAACTAAAAGTTTCATTTGTTTTGAAATGTTAAAAAAAGGTTAGAAGTTTAAAAGATTTTTTTTCCTTGTTTTCAAATAATAAAAAAGGTAGCAAATATGTATAAAATATATTGTTTGCACCTTGGTGAATGAACTCTGCCATTCTTCTTCCACCCTACCCAAAGGTTTCCCTTCTACTCAAAACCCTACCCTCCCATTTATCACTTTTCATCACCCTTAAATTATTATCACTGCTTATTTAGTAATTAAAGGAACAAATTTTTTTAAATAAAATAAAAATTTAAATGACATTTAAACTTTTAAACCCCAAATTAACTTTTAAACTATTAATTACCCTTTTAATTTTCAATTAATTTATTAATCCCCATTTTCATCAAATTTTCATATTTTTTCATTTTATTTTTATCATCTATCACCATAGCCTAGATTTCATTACAACTTGAACAAAAGTTTTTAAAAAATAAAAAATGCACATTTTGACATTATGAAGCACATGAATGAAAGCTTCACCTTAGACCTAACACCAAAAAATCACATTATAAGAAATTGCATCATTGAAACCACACTAACTTATAACTAAAACTAAAAAAAATTCATATACAATTCTTGTGTAACTATCCTTTGGGTATTTCAACTAGTGTGCAATTATCCCCTTAGAAATATTTTATGTTAATAAATAAGTTGTCATATCAAAAAATTAGTTAGTTATATTATAATTGTAAATGAGTTGAAAATGGGTCTTTTATATGGTAATTTATATACATCATACATACATATGTAATCAACCATGTTTGACTTTTTCATGAATTACATTTGAGTTACATGTGGCAACTACTTTAAAATTGTTGTAAATGTGCCATTAAAGCAACAACTATGTTGCAATTAATGTACATACGTACAATCATGTTGCATGGTCACATTTCCACCACCCATTATGGGATACATTTGCAATTAGTTTTCAATTTTGATTCCCATTGATACAATTAATACAGTCATTAGTGCGCCACTAATAAAATATTAATGTTCAACTATGTTATGATTATAATACAATTATTTATAATTTAATAAGGATACACATTCATTAATTATTTATATCTTCATCATATGTGCTTCATTTGAATGATTTGAAATGTTATGGGATTGCTACTTCAAGCTCTAAAAATCATCTTTGAAATGCAAAGGAAAGGAATAATGAAAAAATAACAAGAAGAGAAATAAAATTTCCAATTTACAAAACCCATTGTTTTCCCCTTTTTGGACCCCTCCTACTTTCAAACTTCATAACTTTTTTTTTTTTTATTCATTTAAAACAATTTAAAGTGTTATAGGAGTGTTACTTAAAGTTTTACAAATCATTTTTCAATTATAATATCAATAAAACAACATACAAGGAATTTTTTGGGTGTTTGGGAATTAGCCTTTGTAACGTTTAGTGGTTTTTTTTTTGAGTTTTTGACCCCTTATACTTTGGGGGGCCATAATTTTCTCAAAAATTTTTTTTTAATGATTTTAAGTGTGCTAAATGTGTAATAGGAGGGGTTCAAGTTTTTTTTAGACATCAGAAACAATGGAGCCCTTTCCTTGGATTTGGCTTACCTTGAGCGCTTAAATGTTATAATTGTAATTCAATTGCAACTCAATTTACAATTTAAGAAGAACTAAAAGATTTAACCCATATGTTTCATATTTGAATCCCATGTTTATATATATAAATCTTTTATATTTTCACATTAAAATATAAATGTCATTTTGGGATGAGCTCAAAAAAATTTAACCTAAAAGCAAAACATATAAATTTTATAAACAAAATTCATGGTTTATTTTTAGTTCAATTAGTCTAATGTTTTCCTACCTACTTACTTACTTAGGTAAGTAAGTAGGTCCTAGGTAAATATGTAGGTATGTAAGTCTTAAGAACTACCAACTTACTTACTTGTGGTTATGTATGACCTACCTAGCTACTAAAATAAATAAATAAATTTATTTATTTATTTCAAAATATAATTAATATGCCACGTGGAATTTTTAAAATTTTGCCACGTGTCACAATTTCGGACCATCATTAACAATCATAATGGATGATGGAAATCAATATTTTGAAAAGAAAATAATTTTTATGTTGAATTTTTTTCATAATGCCATGTGTTAAATTTTAATAAATGGATGATAATTAATGATGCCAACATGGCATCATGAGTGTAGTTATAATGGAGTTACATAGTAATTGAAAAATGAGTTGTTTTGATAGAGTTGCAAGGCTAGTTGCAAAACACCTTTTTTTTTTCATAATGTCAAATTTTTGCATTTGTGACCACAAATGTCATTCCTTCCACAATCATTTAATTTTAAACTTTAGAAAACACAAATTTGTCTAATAAAAAACAATGGAAAGAGGTTTTTGACACTCAATTCCTTGACTTTTATGAAAAAAAATGGTTATCAATGGGAAGAAAAGGTTTTTGAAAATGTGATAAATGGAGATTGTAGATAAGTTTGATGAAATTTGGCCTATGATTCCAAAACATACATTTAGGCAATGTTAAGACAAAATCTACAAGATGCAAAGATGTACAACAAATATCGACAAAAACAAAAATGAGACAAGTGTAAACGTTTGTAAATGGGTTTGGTACGAAAAAATGTATAACATTTTTGTAAAAACATCAAAAGCTAATAGGGCCCGTGGAGCATATGATGATAGGAATCAAGTTGCACCTAAAGGTATAAGTATTTTGAACCTTGTTGACATTGATAAAGATGTTGCATAAGAGATCACCAAATCTTTTCAAAATCAATCAAATTTCAATGGACCAACTTTGGAAGTTTCCAAAGACCTTGACATTCCTTTAAGTACAATTTGTAAGAAAACAAGAGTTGACGGGAAACTAAACAAAAAACATTAAAAAAATAGCAAAGATGGTTTTCTGCATTAATTTTTGCATTTTCTTAATTTTCCAAATATTTCTAGCAAAATTAAAATAATGAAAGTGGAAACATAATCACAAATGGCAAAGGAAGTGATGGAAATGAAAGTGGAAGGACATCAAATTTTTAATATTCTACAAATTTAACTTCAAATGGTAACAATTTTTGCGGATGTGCTAAAATTAACCAATTAAAGATTAATTAGTTAATCATAAAATATGTGTAAACAAAACAATTTGGCAATGTTTTCAAATTTGTAAAATTAATAAAAACACACATTTTAAATTTCAATGTTCACATTTTATTTTCAAAATACATGTTTGTTAAATTGTAGGATGATGTTCTATCCAACATGCAAATAATGCATCTCTTAATAATTCATTAATTAATTTATTTTTGTTCTCCTCCTTAAAGATAATTCACCTTATTAAAATCAATCAATGAATCATTTTACTCCTTAATATTATGAACATGTTCAAGGATGCCATGTAACTCACAAAAGTTATGCAAAACACAATAAGCCATGATGATGCACAATGTTTTGTCCACATGCACTAGCACGCCTTTACAAATCCACCATCAGTTGTAAAGGGTGTCAAATGCATTCTTGGTCATAACTCAAATTCCATTCATTGAAACATCAAATTGAATTTTGTCAATTGCAACTAGTTTACAAAGTTTGAAATTTTTAATGAGGTATGGTTGAATCAGGTAAGTTGAATGGCCTAATATGAATGGTTGAACCTTCAAACCTTGAATGTTGATTACTAATTTGTATAAAATCTCACTTGAGTCCGTAACTATTTGTATAAAATAAAATACTTAAATTGTCCACCATGATGAACACCACTAGGTTGTCCCATACATACATTCCAAAAAACTTTATTTGCATCACAAATGCCTTGCACAACCATGTCAAAAAAATGTTTGTGATTGTGGAATTTTTGAGAGGCAATTGTAATCCTTCTAAATTGTTAAAATGATAATGGAACATGCATATCAATGAAACCTACAATTTGTTGAATACCATTTAAATCTCTAAATATTTCAATGGATATTAAACATTATTCTATAGGAAGGTGAATATAAATCCTATAAAATTTATCTATATTTGCCAAATTGTCACACATAATGTCAATGTATTTTTGAATAATGAAACACCAACATTGTAAAGATTAGCTCTAAACATTGTCTTATAGGAAGATGAATATAAATCTTGTAAAATTTATCCCTATTTGCTAAAATGTCACACATAGTGTTAGTGTACTTTCGAATAATGAAGCACCAACATTCTAAAGTTTAGTTGTTAACTCAAGTTGAATTCCATCAACTAATCTCTACAAAAATATATTCACAACTTTACAAATGGGAAAAGATTTTCACATAAAAATAAATGAGCGTGTAATAAAATGCGTGATTTGTTGGACAAGACTTTTGAATGTAAAAAATGATATTTCATGAATTTGAATATATCATTTATGTCACAACCCTAGCCTTGGCTTGCGACCAAGGCAAGGGGGGGGTTGCAAGGTTGCAGGCCTAGTAGTAGACACAGGAGTCACATCACATGCTCCCGGGAGTGCAAAGAGTCCAGAGAGTGTGAGGGAGTGAACCCTCACACTCCCAAGTGAACTCCCACGTTGGGAGTTGGTGAGAGTTGGAGTCCCGAAGGGACTCCCGAAACTTCAAAGAGGGTTTTGAGGGGTCAAAACTCCATGGCTTGTTATGCTCTTTATATCAATGGAAAGGTCTTGAAGTGTAGATGTCTAAAATGGGCTCGCATTGCTCATTTGGACATCTAAAACACAAGTTATGGCCAAAAGAAGGCCCGGGAGTCGAATTCCCGGGAGTCCGCCAGTTTTGACTCCCGACCACTAAAAGTCGGGAATCGACCCAAAATACTTGGCTGCAGAAAACGTGCGACATACCGTTGGAAAGGTCTCGACGAGACCTACAACTTTGCTTCAGACGGCGAGTCGATCGGAGGTCTGCTCCGAAAGTTATGAAGCTCCAAAGTCGCGGGAGTCCCGAAAATGCGCGCCAAATGGGACTCCCACGCAGGAGTCCCGGGACAAAATGGTCATTTGGATGCCACCCCCGCGACGAGTCACAGAGTATACTATAAGGGGGAAGTGGTTGGCTTCCCCAAGGGGGGG
>Ga0209611_10004877_pt1 | contig 22775 bp, 17 predicted proteins | sample S1TSphgellanicum_3_FD_187693 | JGI IMG/M metagenome (GOLD analysis project Ga0209611, IMG submission 187693) | Host-associated microbial communities from peat moss isolated from Minnesota, USA - S1T2_Fc - Sphagnum magellanicum MG (SPAdes) (version 2) | ecosystem: Host-associated > Plants > Peat... | reverse complement strand
TAAATGGGCATGATTGTCATGAGTATTGATTATACAAAATAGCTTTTTCTCTTTAAAAGTTTTATGTTCGCAATGAGAATGAAAATGTCACAGGCCTTTTTAGACAAAATGATAGATTTACATAACTCCTGAACTTTATTAATTAATGTTTGTATTGTACTCTTTGATTGAATGTTGAATGCTTGGTTTTCAAATTCCTTCAATCCTTTTGATTCCATACAATGTTCATGAAGTATTTTGGTTACCATTTTCATAACAATCCACTTGAATGGTAAATGCTTGTGCTAGGCAATCCATATGTTTATGGATTAAGGGTCATAAAGCAGTTTGTTCAATAGTAACCTATGGTGCTTCATGGGTTGATATCCAATTCAACCTAGAAGTAAGCAATTTGTGAAAAGCAATCAAAACAAATTTTGATGGGTTTTTAAAACTTTGCAAAAGATATTTTGATAATAGAACATTTTGTCACAAATCCTTGCTTTCTTCCAAAAACATTTGTCAATTTTTAAAGAATTTATTGCCAAATTTTGTCATAATTGCCTACAATATGAAAGGGTGTTTAAGATTTCCTACTTCCATATTTTGATATCATCAAATTTGGTTAAATATGCTTATGAATGATCACCACTTGAGAAACATCCCAAAATTGGGGGAGGGCAAAAAAATAACATTTAGCTACCACCCTTAATTTATTATCTATAATTTGAAATTTTGCATATGCTACTAATAAAAGACCACAGAAGTCCAATGGGATGATAGAAAATAACAATAATTCTTATAAGTCCATCCACAAGAACCTTCCACCATGTTCAATATGGTTTTGGATGTAATTGATGATTTGAGAACCACATGTTCAAATGAAATACACCAAACAATTGTTTTACACACAAATAACCCATTTTAGTAAAATTGAAGGACTCACAAACACATCACCATAGAATCTATCTCCAAAGAGTTGAAAGATCTATCAACACCCTAATTTGACCTAGTAGATAATGGGAGGATCACAATATATTTTTCATTAGTAATGTTAGTCAACATAATATTTTTAAAATGTTTGTAATTTGCAAGATCCATGTCTACTTAACAAAGAAAATATCATGAGTTATGACGATTGTTTGATTTTTATCACCTTGAAATTCATGTAATAAAATAGATATGTGTCTCCATAGATTGATAAAGATGCCTTTTCAATGGGCTCCTATAAACCCAATTGTTCCAATGTGCACCCAAAATCATTTGCAAGAGATGTTGTTTTTTTCAATTTGAGTTTTCTTGTAGTGAAAAAAAATTCATCATCACCTCCAAAAGAATTCATGAACAAATCCATCATTTTCTAAAATTAATGCTTATGTAATGAGAATACTTTGCAATTAAAATGTTTAGTACTTTATAATTCTCTTACATTCAATGCTTTTAAAAACTTGACACGGATATTGCAAGTATTTGAAATCATTGATAAGAGGATATGATAAGGAAGTTCATGAATTTGGTAGCTTGCCTTCTTTGTAATTATTGTGTTGAGACGAATGTTTATCCCATGCAAAAACTTTGACCCCACCTATGAATGAAAAAAAATCAAAATCATTCTCCAAGCATGCATTGCATTTCTAAAGGAAGAAAAGAAAAGGAATGAGGATGGCTTGTGCATGAGCATAAAGCTTGAACTTGGAGCTTTGAACTTGTAGTTTAAAGTTTAATGTGATTTTAATCCACCTATATGGATGAATATGTCTATAGAGGAATGATTTCATATAGATGAATGTCATTTTTGCATGGATGAATTTCATTTATGAGTTGGATTAAATAAATAATTGGATGAAATTCATCAATGATTGGAAGATAAATAAATTTAAAAGTATTTATATTTATCTTCATTTGTTGTCCAAGTATTGATATTTCAAATTTGAATGTCATTTAATAATGTTGAATAATGTGACTATAAGGGAAAAATATGATGATGGGACCAAAATAAAATTTAAAATTTTGTTTAAAAAATGATTTTCATCAATAATGTTAAGCAATTTTTAAAATGTTGTCATGGGATGAGTGTTTACCCCCTCAATTGTTATCAACAACATTATATATGTATTTTTTGAAAAATTAAGGCTCCTTGAAAATAAATAATCATTAAAAACAACCCCATTGTCATTTATGATAGTAGGTTGTTTGAAAAAAGCTAATTAAAGTGCTTGAAATTGAATTTTATTTTATTTCAAAAAACTATTGTCATCAATAACAATATGTAATTAAAAAATATCTAAAACATTCAAAACTTGTTGTTATCAACAACACTAGTTAGATTTAATGAAAGTTGTGGCACCCTCAAAGAAAAATGAAAAAAAATCTCCCATTGTTGTCTATGACACTTATAAATAAGTTTGAAAGAAGTTGTGCCACCTTTGGAGAGGGGAAAAAAAACCCATTGGCATCAACAACATCGGGTTAGTTAGCCCCCCCCAAAAAAAACAATAATATAAATATAAACAACCACCATGGGGTGGATGTTAGCATGATACTATTAATATATTGAGAATAATGGCATTTTAAATCATAGCCATCAAATACATTTATAATAAAATTTACATTATATCATTCAACAAATGTTATAATATAAAAAAGTAAATTGTGTTTCACGAAGCTCTAGTTAATTAAAACTAAAGAAAAAAAATTCATAGATAAAAATTTAATGATAAAATAAATCATTCATCCATAATGAAAATGAATGCTTACATGCATCCCCATGTTTGCTTTTAGGTTTATCCATATAACATTTATTTTATGATTAAATTCTTGGGTTTTATTTGCACATGATAGGAGAAAATATAGTACACCATCCTAAGTTTCAACTTTAGATTTTAGGCTCAAGCTCTAGGCTCATGCAACAACTTGCCTCGAAAAGAAGTACAACAACATGATGTTCAAAAATCAATTTCATCAAATATGAAAAAAATTGCTGCATATTTGAAATATTTTGCCAATATTAATGTTGAAGATGATGATAATGTTGATAGAAGTTGAGGAGGCTCAGGGGATCCAAATGCATATGGTTGTTTTTGAAAACTTGAAGAAAAAAGTCATATCATATATGTGGCTGATTTGTTAATCAAGTTTTTCTTTCTCGATTTATTCAATTGGAAAGTGAAACACAATTGAAAGATTGATTTTGTTTGACAGCAGGACACAAGTTTGCAAGTGAATTTGCTAATTGAACATTGGCAAGTATGAAATCTTCAATATAGTTCTTTGCTTTTGACTTTTGATAATGGCAAAATGTTAATTTGGATTCAGAGGCTTCCAACGTTGGGTTCCAAACAAAATCACACAAATTGTCCTATTATATGTGTTGTGCGTTTTGTTTAATTTTGTCCCACAAAAGACATTTAAGATATGAGAGAATTGTCATCAAACAAAGGACATCATCAACCAAATTTTATAGTTATGAACTCTGTTTTAATTTTTGTGGTGGTGATTAACTAGTGTATGAATTCCATTTTGATTTCAAATTTTCTTGTGATGATGCTTCTTAATTGCTTTTGATAACGTTGACCATTGTATGCATGAAATCCATTTGTGGTAACGATTTTTTGCAATAATGATATTGCTTAATTGCTTTTAATGATCTTCACCATTGTATGAATTCCTCATCACGTTCAATTTTTGTGATCATGGTGTTTCCCAATTGTTTTTGATGATGTTCACCATTGTACATATGAATTTTATGTTGCTTTGATTTTCTTTAAGGATGATGTCTATGGATTTCTTTTGAGGACATTCACCATTGATGTCTCCCAATTGCTTTTCATCATGACGTTCATCATAGTTTGAATTCCATGTTCGTTTGAATTTTCTCCAATGTTGAAGTTCTTTTCCAATTATGAAAAAAATTATCACAAGATCTTCTCTATTGATGTTTCCCAATTGGTTCCCACCATGATCTTGGCCACCATTGTACATATGTATGTATGAATTCCATTCTGCTTTTATTTTTCTCAATGACTATAGTGTCTCCAAGTTGCTTTTCATCATGATCTTCAGCATTGTGAGAATTCCATTTTTGATTTTTTTTTTGATGATGATGATGATGATGATGATGAATCTCATTTGTGAATTCTCATTTTGTGAGAAGTAAAACTTATTGTTGTTGTTGGCATTGCATTGAAGTGATGGAATTGGAGACACACACACACACTCTTGGAATGAATTCCAATTGTCAGTTTGTGCTCTTGTGTAACAATGATAGCATCACCACACACACACACGCACACACAAAATACAGAAGTCCTTTCTTGCTCCCAACTGCAGACATGGTTGTGAGATGTTATGCTGCTTGTTCTTTGCTCGCAAATTTCAAAGCTCAAGAAAAACATATTTGCAGTATCAATAAACACAGATTGTAGTTAGATTTCAAGGTCAGCTGAATTATAGGAGCTGGAGCAGTTGGGATAAAAATCTTGTCTGCAAATTTTGTTTTTCTTGTAAAGAATTGCACACAATTTCTCTTTGAGACCAGAATGATCTTTCTAAATCTGCATTTGTGTTTCTTGTGAGAATGGCACAATCTATCTCTTTCTTTGAGGCAGAAACTTTTCTTGTAAGAAATGGCACACAGTCTCTTTGAGGCCAGAATAAAGTTTGTCTTTCTTGCAAGAATGGCATACAATCAATCTCTTTGATGCCAAACAAAATTTTGTCTGCAGTTTGTGTTTCTTGTATGAATGGCCCAACAATCTCTTTTGAGGCCAGAAATTTTATCTGCAAAATGTGAGTGTCTTATGAAAGATTACGCAATCTCCTTGAGGCCAAAGCTTGTCTGCAATAGTGTTTTGTTGTAAGAAATGGCACAATCTCTTTGGGGCCAGAATCCTCTTGCCTGCAGCAATTATGTTTCTTCTAAGAAGAAGGGCACGCGAGCTCTCATGCAATATGACTGGGCCCGCCAAAACTAAACCACAACTACAGGTACTTCTGATCACCTCTCTCTCTCTCTCTCTCTCTCTCTCTCTCTCTCAACTCTTCTCTGTTTCCATCTCTCTCTCCTTTTTCTGCAAAAGATTAACTGTGAATTGCTGCCAGATGAACCCACTGTTTCCTTGCATCAATGTTGCTTGCTACTTGCTCCTCCACTAGGTATACTTTTTTCTGTGATTCTAACAATTTCCCTTGGGGGCCTTGGACCTAGGCATGTTGCAGTTATCTCCAAGCAAGGAAATGGCCAGGTGGATTTGCTTATCTTGGATTCTTTGTACAAGGTAGACCTTTTGTTCCCTTTGCTATGAAGAAACACTTGTTGCATTCTACTATTCGCCTGCTTATTCTGATCATGTGATCTATGACGCCCAATCAGGACACATGCTGACATATTAGGTCTTACTTCCTTTACAAAGATCACACCACAACACACATAAGTGTTTGCCTAAGGTATGACCTCCATCTGTTGTTTACTAATGTGTCTGTATTTCCGAGTTCTCTTGATACGGATTGACCTGCAACTATACATTTTGCTGTGTTCTCTATTCCTGTTTCTTTTTTATGATTCTGTTTTCTTTCCTCTGTCAAGTTTGATTTTTGGAAAATTTTGCTTTCAAACTTAGTACAGGAAGAAACAAGTTTTGCAGGTTTGTTAATTGTTGACTTACTTAGCATGGGATGGGCTTTTTGGTAACGGACAGAGCCTGGAAGAAGCAAAGAGGTTGCAGCCAAAGTGTGCTCTATTTGTTGGCATGGTACATGAGTTTGAGGATGAGTCAGACAATGCTGCACTTGCTGAGTGGTCCAAGAAGTACCAGTCAATTTCTTTTATGCATTTTTTCGGTGTATAAACAGAATGCTTGCAACTGCAATTATCATAAAATGTGGTTGCTGGGATGATCTAGCACTGGGGATGGTTTCTGGGATATTGGTTGTTGCAGAGAAGGCATTCCAGTGCCGTTGGCTTATGACAGACTATGCATACCAATTGATTTGTAGCATGGGCATACAGTTCCCCAGGCAGTCCTACAGCTGCCAAAGTAGAGTATATACATTCATGGGCAGGTAGAGTCTATATCCTCAAAGACAACCATGGATAGCATCCAATGGCAATGGTGCTCATTCAACTTCAGAGTTTCCTTCTTCTCCTGTGTTCTCATGTTGTTGATGACTTGAAGAATCAGAGGTTTTGCTTTGACAATTTAACAAGCTATAGTACATGTGCGGCAGGCCACGCTTTGTCTAATGGAAATTCTCTCTAATGCAGTTTCAAGGACCACACCAAAGTTACACAACTGAGCATCTTTACATTTATTATCTGCATATGTGCTTTTTTGATGCCATGGGTTTGGTATTTTGTGCTGGAAAAAATTCTGAGAAAAGTCTACTAAACTGAGCTCAGAAGGTAGATATAACCAGTGATTAGGTGGTTGATATCTTTGCCAAATCATTGGGTACAAAGAAGCTTTGGAAATTTAAAGACATATTTGGTGCACCAGAACTAGACTTGAGCTTACAGGGGAGTGTTAAAATTTCAAGCTCAACAAACAATACTCCTGGATGAAATGTTTACAACAATTAGTAGTGTCAATAATGAAATCAATTGCTAGTGGTTGTTTCACCACTTTGGTTCTTTATGGTGTTAATTCATTTTTGACCACCAAAGCATATATGTGGTCTTGTGTGATGTTATGGTGTAGCTGTGTATTGCAGAAGTTTTGAAGTGTATGTGCAAAAACTATAGTAGAATTCTTGTGTTGGTTTAAGCCTCAGGATTATGAGATTCATGTACATGTGTTTCCTACAATAAAATTTCCACATTTTTAAGCTTCAGGACTCTGAACTTCATGTGTTTGTTTTTTTGTTGTGTCAAATTTCATGTAAATAATTTTTTTGCTCAAAATTATGTTTGCAATAGCATCAAGTTTGTGGGTGTTGATCTCCTCCCAGGCACATTTGCAATAACATCAAGTTTTATCAGGTTGCATGTTGTTGCTTGAATATGTTCATTTGTTTTTGACCCTTCTAGTTCCTTATCATGAATACTATTGTGGCATTTAATGAAGTCACAGCACTAGCTGGTTCAAGATTTTTCTATATACTGTTGCATAAAATCCTAAACTCATCCTCAAAATAACAAAAAAGGGCCACTCATTTATGTGAAGTTAAGACGTGAAGTCTTTCAATAATGGAAGAAAAACACAACAAAATCGTGGATACACAATCATGAATAGACTTTACAATCTTGGAAAAAGCCATAGACTCCAAAATATTGAGTAATCCATTTTAGTGGTCATGTTTGTGTTATTGATTGTGGTCCTCTCCACTTCTCAGTATCTATATCATGATTTCTCCATGCTTAGTTGAACATGCAAAACTTGGAAGAACTACTAACAACTCTGCACATACTTTGAACTTCAATCCTCAATTTGCAGCTCATCACAAAACTCCAAGCTTGATTGAAGCTCTGAATGATGGATGCTGGAGTTCCTCTTTCTCAGGCATAAATCTGCATGCATGCCACAGCTGACAAAACCACCACAACTCTAAAGAGGAAAATCAAGAACTGCTACTATCCGGGTGGCTTGTGTGTGGTGCCAATGTCCATAGCTCTCTTACTCCGGGTCCTGGAGACACCAAAAAACCTCAGTAAGCAATAGTGCCACACCTGAGAAATGATCACCATAAGCTTGTGACTGTCTGCTGCCACCGCAAAAAAATAGTAATCAATTACACACAATCATCAGCATCTCTTGGAGATCTGAGTGATGTGTGTTTCTTCTTTTCAAAACTGTCAGATACTGAATATACAGAGGCTGCCAAAATTTTGTACGAGAGATTTCCTCCAGACTCTTTATGGGTATTCCAATCAAAGTGTCTTCTTCTCCATCAAATGCTCAATTCAGAATGTTTTGCTGTTGTTTCACAGGCATCGGTTCAGGCCCATCAGTGGAGACATCAGGAGTCATCAAGACAAAATTGACTCCTGCTGGAGACCCTCCTACAATAGCATCAGCAGCAGTAGCAGTGGCAACAGTGGCAGGCACTTTAGGTTCTGATGGGATCCCTATCCTTCTCCGTTTCGGTGCACTACCATCCCCTCCTCCTCCTCCTCTGTCACCAAGTTTTCTCTCCTTCCCAATCAACACCGTCTCTGACCGCATCTTCTTGCATAGTTCCCGCATCACTCGCATGCCAACTGCATTTCCCACAAGGGTGGTCACACCCACCAATGCTCTTCATCAGTTTCAGTTCAAGGACTGATGAGATAGAGAATAACAATCCTGCTGGGGTGACACCGTATAGTAAGCAAGAATAAGATTCAAAGCTTTCATGTAACATTGAGAAGGACCCAAAATCCTGAAGAAAAACAGCAACTCTTGAAGGAGGACCACAATCCCCAGTATGTATACCTCTGCGGATGTTGCGTGCAGCTTTACAATTCCGGTAATATGGGGTTTTGAGAACCTGTGGCCATTCACACGCCCATCAGAACAGAAATCGGAGCAATGAACACCCGAAGAGCAAGAGCGAAACCTTCGCACGAGCGACAGAAGAGAGGATGCACCACTCCCTTACCTGTAGAGCATTGATGCGAATCTCCTGCAGAGCTTGCTCCAGTTCTGCAAACCTAGCTGCACCTGCAAGGATACCTTGCTGCCTCCACCTTCGCATCGCTTCTTTGTCTTCTTTCTCTTTTTGAATATCCATAGTTGTTCTAGGTAGTACAGTTTGTGGTGGTCTAGACTGGGGCACATCGATCACTACCCTCTTCTGGGGATCCTCCACAGCCGCCGGTCTCTGAGGTAGCTCTATACCTGCTCTTTGCAGAGGATCCGTATGTGCTTCTCTCTTCTGTTGATGAGGAGGATCCATAGCTTTTCTCTTCTGCTGATGAGATGAGGAAGAGGATCCACAGCTGCTCTCTTCTGTGAGAGATCAACAGCTCCTCATTGGGGAATCCAGTGCTGCTACTGCTCGCTGAGGAGGATCCATAGCTGCTGGAACATCACAAAATTCTCAATATAATTAGTTCCGTTTCCATCTCTTCTGCCCTGTTGTGCACCAAACCCTAACCCTAACTTCCTCTCCAGAGATCTTCTAAAATACAGAAAGGAGAGAGAGAAATATGGAGGTCGTTATTGCAGCAGATCTGATCTCTGCAGGTCATGATTCTTCCCCGCTTACAAAACACACCCAGACAGACTTATGAAGATTTTATGCACACTGAAAGTTCCAGGTTTACCTTATAGAAGTTGGATTTAACTTTGTGAGGAGATCCCAACTATTGCTAGGCTTTCCAGGCTTCGCAGTTTAAGGTCTGCATTGTCATACGATCTGCAGCTAACTGGAGAGATCAGCCTGATAGCCTCTCCATCTGGTACATATTATGCTCACTCTCTTGCTTTTGCTGAATGCATGTTGTCACACTCATTTAGCAATGTCCACAATACAACTAGTGAGGTGCCACGAGTCAAGACAATTCTTGTGGGTCCTCATTATTCTGTGCATGCATACTTTTGCAAGGTTTACAAGATTGGCTTGAACCCAATAGAGCTTCCTCACTTGGCCAAACTGCTTTTGCCCTTGCATCTGGGAATGTGTTGGGTCTTGTTTCAGAGGAGCTGATCAGGCTTCAAGAAGGAACAGTTGCAAAAGAAGCAGATGCAGCACATCCATGCTTGAAATGCATTCAAATCTCTCCTGGATGAGAAGTACTATCAAGGTGGACTTAGGTTTTGGGTGGAAGATACCAAGGGTTTTGCTGATGCCAACAAATGGGAAGCTGAAAGTGTCGCTGCAACACCTCAAGAATGACTCATGCACAATCTCTGTTGTCAGGTTTGAACCCACCTTCAAAATGATAGATGCAATTGATTCAAGAATAAGATAAGCTACTTTGGAACCCAAGTCTCTTTATGCCAATGCATGTAGACATGGATAGCAAAAAATGCATCCTCTCTAGACAATAGCAATGGTGGAAATGAGAATTTTTCAGAGGACGTCCTAGTCACCAATGTCCATGTTCATTTAGTAGGGTCACACAAGCTTTAGTATGCATTGTGCCCATGTTTGCACAAGCCTCTTCATCACTTTTTCAAAATCTCAAAAACCCATGAAACCCAATTTACAATTTGTCACAATGATAATGGGAAATATATCAAAAGATAATTTGACCTTCACATTGAGGAACTCACAAGAATGAATTTAATATAAGTTGAAGTACACAATTAGAAAGATGTCATTGAAAAATATGATACAAGAAATAATAACTTGGACATTATGTCTTCATCTAAGTACATGAAACAAAATGATCCATATTAAATAGTTGGTGGACCACCAAAACCAGAACAATGTTGAATTATTTGGAAAATGAAAAATCAATGACATACTTCATGGAATCAAAGACCAATGTAATGCAAGTGTTAAAAATGATTACGTTAAAAGCTTATGTTTGTGATGAAAACACTTTTTGTTATTTCAGAAATGTTTTAATATGAAATGTGAGGATCATTAAAGTTTTCGCAAAGTTGTGCCCTAGTGGGTTTGAATTACACCCCTCATTTGATGTTTCATCTCCTCTTGGTTGTTGCCTACAAAGTCATGAAATTTTATTAAATAAGGGTATGAAATACTAAGACTCAGGATTAAATGCAAAAGGTGCGAAAACATTTATAGCTACAGTCCACAAAGCAATAATAGTGATTGGTTGAAGGTGCTTAGGAAAAGAAAGGACAATGCAAAGTTAGTTTCGTAGCAAATTTGGTGTTAAATTGAGTTTCATGCCCTATTGAAATCTAGTGTAATTTTTTTTTTAATTTTTTGAAATCTCATCCCTTAAGTGACCAAATAAAAGGTTTTGGTGTCGTCTTTTCCTAATTTTACGAATAATTTTATTATATGAAATATTAATTTCAAAACATTATGTAATTGAAATTGAAAACGTTTTTTAGTTAATATTTCATGTTTGTTTTTAAGAATGTAAAGAAGTCAAGATGAATTGTTTAGAACATACAATGACCAATTATAGTATAAAACCCATCTTTACATTGTGACACACCCTAACCTCCTTGATGGATTCAACTATGAATCCAAAGGTGAATACAACAAAAGAAAAAATTCAGGTGCATTCTCTAGTTTGTAACACTTCAAGGGGTAGAGGGCCATCTTAAAGCTCTAGGATGGGATTAAGAAGATTGACAAACAATTCATTTATTCACACGGACTTGCACAAAACTAAACAATAAGTTGGTTAGTGCTTAATTGGAACACTTTGGTGTATGGACGAATTATAAACAATCACGAACTCACAAATTCATAACGGCCCAAACTTGGGGGAAGCCATCACCTTTCCCTTTATAATATATTTTGTGCCTGGCCATGGGATCAACATCCAAATGTCATTTTGTCCCAAGATTCCCAAGTGAAAATCTCGTAATTTTGAGGGCCCATAATTTTTGTATGCAAACCTCTAATTGAAATGAGGTTTGAAACAAAATTTTATCCCTCGTCAAGAGTTTTCTAACAATATATGGCACACAACCCGCATTCAAGGAAATCGGGGCGATACTTAACCCTTCTTTTCGTCATAACTTGTGTTTAAAATGTTCAGATGGGTCATGCGAACCCAATTTAAACATTTATGCTCCAAGAGCTTTCCAATGATAAAAGGAACTTCTTAATCTAATGAGTTTTGACCCTTGTAATTGCCCTTTAAAAATTCGAGAGTCTGTTGTGACTCCACTTCCAAAGTGAGAGTTCATTTGGGAGTGTGTGGGTTCATTCTTTCACACTCTCTTGCACTCCCGAGAACATGAAATGTGACTCCTGGGCATATTCTTGACTCGCACCTTCACAAGCCCGTGCCTTGGTCGTGAGCCCAAGGTTAGGGTTCCAACATTTGAATACGTTAGATTCATTTTGAATCTCCTTGAGGTTTTATATTTTGTCAAAAAAAATTTAGGATTTTTTTTTTCCATATTGTTTAAATAAAATTCATGGATAAATGAATCCAAATATATAAACATGATGGAGATAAATTTTAATGCAATAAAATCTTTCAAATTCATGTTTAATTTGTATCATGTATAAATCGTTGTCATATTTAAGTATAATTCAATTCAAAGTTTACATTAATTATAAATAATGCATAAATTAAGGTCAATCAAAGTTATTTTAATATTGTTTTTGAATCATTGATTTTTTAGTGTAATTTTTTTTTGTTGATCTATAATGCCTTGTAAGAAAATTTCAATGTAAGTTTCAAAACATTTGATCCACTTGGAAGTGGTGAAGTTGTTTTATCATATGCACATGAAATTTTTTTATTTTTCCATCATAACATATAAAAAGTTGAAATTAAAATATGATAATTATGTAAGTTTACACCATTCACTAAAAAGGATTAATGATTCATCAATTCTAAACACTTCTCCAAAATGAAACCTTACAATACAAAATGATATATTTTTTATTTACACCATAATTTTTCTACCAATTATAAATGGAATTGTATAATATACCATTTTCATAATTCAATAAAATTTCATGATTCACTATTTTTTAATCACAATTTACATTGTAAGCATTTTTCATAACCTTTTATTATACATGTTTTCACATCCTAAATGAATATTGTTGCAATGTTTTCAAATAAAAGGTTTTTTTATTTCTGTTGCATTCAAATATGACAATTTATCAATACGTTTTTATCATAATTTAATTTTTTGAAAAATATAAATGCATTAGTTGTTTTATTGTTCATTTTTCTTTTTAAATTTAAACATGTACAATATTGTTACCATGATTAAACATTAAGTACATGTAAAAATATGAAAATAAACCAAAAACATGGATTGAAATTAAATTATGAATGTTAGTTTATTTTTTATTAATATCTTTGAGATTTTTTTTCCTTTTTGAAAGTAATCTTTTTATTATATTTTTTCGTTAGATCTTTTGACTCAAACAAGGATTTTGTGTGCATTTAATATCACAAATTTGGTGTTGAAAAAAATGTTTATGTTAAATCCAAAACCAATTAAAATGCGTGCAAACTTTGCAAGCATATAATATTACAAATTAATGCAAGCCAAACCTTTTGTGTCAAATACGAAGGTCATTAAATAAAAATGTGCATTTTGCAACACATATTATTAAAATCAACATTATAGGAATAAATGCAATTCAATGTTAATTAAGGTATGTGTGCATTTTGTATATACATAATATTTCAAGTTTTTTCAAATCAATGTTTATGTGTTAAATCAAAGGACCATTATATTGAATGTGGATTTTTCTATATTGAATTGTCACAAGTTTTCATTTTAAAAAATTATATTAAATTCAAAGTTAACCAATGTGTGCATGACTTTTGTAAGTACATAATATTATAAAACATTACAAATCATGTTATTTATGTGAAATTCAAATTAATTTTAGAAAATCAATCAAAATAACTTGGTTTAGTTTAAATCTATTCTAATAATTGGCATAATTTAAAATTGACCAAATATTAAATGAAGTTAAATTAAATCCCAAGATAATCTCCCAAAGGTAATCAATTTTCTTGGGTATTATAAACTGTAAAAAGGTTTATAGCATAGGTTTTGAGTGTAACCTTTATAACATAATAATATTATTAAATATTTATTTATTTATTTATTATTAATCGTTTTAATAATAAAAATTAATATATTTATAATTATATAAATATAACATATTTATAATTATTGCAAGTATAAATAATTATACGATATGTTTATTAATTACATAATTAATAATGTTTAATGTTATCTAACATTAACTTAATTAAGTTTTTTAAAATTAAATATAAAAAATTAAATATATGATTTAAAAACTATTTTGAAAATAATCAATCATAACACACAAATTATATACATTATACCATATAATGACCTATTCAAAGTATTACAAACCAAATCTTTTATGAAAAATCTAAAATTCATTGAATAAAACATGAAATTTCATGTGAGGATTTTATCAATCTAATGTAAATATATAAAAAATTCACATAATATACAAAGTTCAGATTTGACCAAATCATCAATGATTCATAACATCGTAGTCTATAAATGAAAACTTTAAGGTTTCAAGCAAAATTATGATTTGCACCTTTTTTCCACAACAATGTAAATTATTATATTACATTAATTTAATTTTTTCTACCATGATTAATAAATAAATAGAAGTTTTAAACATAACTTTGTTCATTATAATGCATATGTGCATGATTAATTCAAAAGATATGTTTTGGTTTTTGATAATTTCATCAAATAACATAATTTTAAATAAATAAATAAATAAATATTCACGACTATTATGATGAAGGAGTGTGCAAGTCATGCAAGAGATGATTGTGACATTCATATGCTCCCTCTAAATAATGTTTTTTTAAACCATTTTTTCGACAATTTTATATGGTGTGTTATTGAAGTATTGAAAAAATATATATTTTGGAATAAATTAACAAGCAAATTGATAAGTTGTATAATCTTTAACATTTTAAAGAGTTGTGAACATTAAATATAACTTGCAAGGATTTGATTGACCATACATTAAAGTGCATCACATTAAATCACACAAATGTGTGAAGGATTCTAACACATTCTTCAACTTGAAAACATGCAAATACTCATAACCTTCATCCAGGATGGAACTATTACATAGTTATGTTCTAACGAATAAAAATGTGGTTCAATAAAATGTAATTAATCATACGAAAAAACCCATTGTGTTGTGTCCCTTTAATAAGTATCAAAACATGTTTGGAAAAATCAACACTTACCATGACAAGTATGAAAAAATAATGTTGGTGTTGTTGGCATTCATGTTTTGGCAATTTGACCCCCATTTGTTAACTTTATCATAATGTTTTCAAACAAATTTCAATTCTAACATGCATAACATTATTGGAAAAGTAAATTTCAGAAACAACCTTAACACAAATTTTCATAAACTTTTATTTCTGCAATCCAGAAATATGCCCCAAAACTCGAAAGTTATTTTTGACAATGTTGGGAAAAAACAACCTTAAAACCATCACTACTTCTAACAAGTGTAACTCCCTTATAAAAGATCGGAAGATGTTGAAACTTAGAGAATGTTTTTCCAACTCGTACCATAAGGTTGATTGAAGTTTAACACAAATCCAACAGTGGATTTGAGAGAAATAAATATCTTAATAAAAAGTTTAAAAACTTGTCTATCAATAGTATTCCATAAAACTCCAACTCTTTTTACCTTATACACTGAATTTTTTTCCATGCCTTTTTTATTTGCACACGTCATTGTGTTCATGAATAACACACGTGCACACAAATTTAATTAGTTCTTATTTTTCACACATTCCTTTTAAAACACATATAACACTTCACACACCAAACAAACAAGAAAGTCTCAAACTCCAAGGAGCCTTTCACTTGACTGCCCCCCCCCCCTTTGAGTTGATTTCCCTTGGTCAATGAAAACTTGTGGAAATCCTTTTTTCTAATCGAAAATCTTTTCTCCCTTCATGAACTAATGAAATTTGATGATCATTCCACCTTCCAATGATGTTTGGGATGAAAATCATTATACCCAATGGAACATTAGAAAAGGTTCCATTCACTAATCAAGTTAAAACAATAATCTTCATGACCAATGAATTTGAAGAATTCATCCCTCCCTTATTTTGGATATTTTGATGGGATACTTTAAGTTTAATCATTGTCAAGCCCATTCGTTTGACCTATCATCCTAATTTTTAAAAAAAATAATTAACCTTTATGATAGTTACAAACAGTAAAAAGTAACATCCTTTGGTTCTTCTTTGACCAAATCAACTCAAAAACATTAATAACCTTCTTCCTAGCTTATGTAATTTTTTTTTAGTACATACTAATCATTCATTACCATTTATTGATTACTTGCATAATACATAATAAATTATACTAATTACTAATGAGTAAATCTTCCGTATAAAAATTATTATGTACTATTTGGATCCACCGTCAAAATTAAGGTTTAATGAATCCGTCAAAACCAGGGTGTTAAGAATTTTTCATAGTTTTGCCGTTGTAACTTGCACCGCCACAATTATGCCTACCTTAAATAAATGCATCATCCTTATTTTGAATTTAAGTCCAAGGTTGTTGTTATGAACTATTATTATTTTTATTTTTATTGACGTAGGTAAATATCAAACCATGGCGGATGATGCCACTACATCTTCATTTCTTTTAATCACATCAATACAAGATGAAAAATTTTAAAAACACTAATTGAAGTGAATGTTTCCCAACAATTATGCAAAAAAAAAATGATCAAAACAATGGTGTGCACTTGAATAGTTCAATTAATGTGGGATCGTCATGTGTCACCTAACCTTCACGTTCTTACCATCTATTTAGAATTAATATTTACATTCAGAATTAGGCTTAAAAGATTTTATGAGTGTTAATGTGAGGATAACGATGTTTGTCTTTTTTGTATGACTTGGGTCCCTAATGATGGAAATTATTGTTGGTTCAAAGGTCCAATAAAGCCATTACTAATGAAACAAAAAGTTGAATACCTTATTCACACCATTCGTCAATTGATCGAATTTCTATAGCTATGAAGATTTATTAGGTTTTTGTTTAGGTTATACTAATTTTATTATCCTATCCTTCATAGGATTTAGTAATAACATATAGAACTTTCCTACATGCCCATCAATAGAATACCATGTTTATTTATAAAACACCATTATACTTCTGACCTTTGCTTCATCAACTGAATTTTTTATTCAATTAAATTCATAAGTTTGGTTTTTTGGATGTTTCGCTTGTAAGTGATCAAATTCAAAACTACACCTACAACTTATATAATACTACAAATATTTTTAATGAATAATAATAAAATAACTAGTGCACATCGACTCATTAGACTAATAAGGTTATTCAACCTTTAATATTTGAATAATTATCCTCAACGTACTTAATAAATTTCAAATGGCCCACAACGTTCAATTTAATTATAATTTCCTAAATGCCATTAATACATATTTTCAAAGGTTACTTATTGGATAAATGATTAACTATGAAGCTTAAGGGAAAGGATATTGTTAAATTAGGGTTCACAAAATGTAATAACTCGCATAGGAAAAAAATTAGGCACTAAAATTAAACATTTCATTATATTTAAACAATTTTGAAACATTGAAAATGTCACTATGAATGTTATGCATGATAATTTATAAATTTCATAATTTCATAACTATAAAATAATATTATGTTGTGAACCTTACTAACATAGCCATGCGTAGTAATCTCAATTTTCAAGAATTACATCAAGGATATTAGGATGTGATAAGGCTATTAATGGTTTTCATTCATGTTAGAATGAAAAATGATGGGTGTGCATGGTTGCATGCAAAGGTCATTTTTGTTTTAAAATTCAATTATTTTCTTCAACAAAAGTTGGTAATCATAATTTTAAAGCTTCAATATTAGGGGTGAAAATTTTGTAAAAGGTTGGGGTTAGATTTAACAACAAAATTTGTAATGTTTGGCATAACATTGGTTTCATTTTAATATTTAGTGCATAGTCATGCAAATAAGGATGATTTGAGATTCTTGAAACAATTAAGTGGTGTCAATGAAGGCTCTAATGGATATAAAGTATTATTTAAGCATTATAAGCATGTAGGATTAATTTCAAACAACATAACAATTGAAATGAGTAGGGTGATAGGGTGAAAATTACAACATGGATTTCACAATGAACATAGTTTTTATTCAAGTTATGGAGAAGTTCAAAGAGGAACTACAAATATATGTTAAGTCCTAAGTTATGCCATAGTGATAATTCATAATTGTAGGAAATATAAGATGGGTTGGATGGTGCGAACTAAGTAATCCGCTTAACTATTAAGAGATAATCGACAAATCGAACCATGCAATCAATAATAATGTCCAATGCTAAAAATTAAAGACCATGCAAAAATCGAATTATATTTAGTTTCATAAAAACCTTCAAAGGTAGTTTTTAGTTCATCACTAGAATCGGGGTCAACCTAGAACAAAATCACCAAAGTACGATAATTTGAAGGAATTCAATAATACCAAGCCCGAGGGGGTTGGATTTTAGGATGAAAGTGCATTTCTTGTGGTTCAGAATCTAAGGAGAATTCTCGAGGCGGTTTTTCATTCATTTGTGCAGTTGGAAGCCCATAAAACATAGCCATGTGTGACACCATGAATTCAAAAAAAGGAAAAAAAATTCGATCAAGATCAATTTAGTGATGAATGTGTGGAAAATTTTGTACTTCGAATTGTGTGATTGTAATTTATAGGTTGAGAAAAAGGAAGGAAAGATATGAAGTAATGGTCTAGAAAGATGATAAAATAAAACCTTAAAACCAATGGAAAAAATGCTTAAGTAAAATTTTATGGGATGAAGAAAAGGAAGGAAGTGAAAAAGATGTTTCACCTTCTCTTTCCACAAGAAACCAAACATGGAACATTCCAAGGACCACCAAGCTTCATTATTAAAAATTTTGGGTATCACAACTATCGTTTATAACTAAAATTCAATTATATGCGACACATGCAATTACAAATTTGTGTAGTTGCTTAAGACAAGTTACACATGACATTTAGTTGCATGCAACACTACATATATAACATGTATATACAATGTTAATGTACATGTTCATCCATACATACCAATCCAAATGTAGTTGCACCTTATGTGTAACTCTCCTTACAACTATAATGCAACTAATCAAAGTATGACACATGTTTAAAAATTAAACGACTTACAGTTGAACACGTGTCACTTTTATTATTATTATTGTGTTATATAAATTAAAAATTCGTTGGATTAATCTCAATTGTTAAAGTTTCTACCACTGAGATGATGACACATGGCACACCATGGAACATTCATTAACCATTTGACACATGTTCATTTTTAAACAACGATTATATGATGACATGTGATAATTAAGGCCCACCTTTTTATTTTAAAATATTAATTAACAAAATTTAAATCGTCAATTTAAAGTTAATAAGATGTTGACACATGGTGCCTAGGTAGGTAATTATTAAACCCTACTCCGTAGCTAGGTTTACTTAAGTATGTAAATAGGTTGAAAAGTAGCCAGGCTTAGGCTATATAAATAGGTTTAGAATAATCCAATTTTATTTTTAAGTTTAGCCATTTTATAAAGGTCAAACTTTTTTTGTATTCACTTATCCCCAATGGCACTTGGTATTTTGTTAGTACATAGTCATTGCCCCTAGTTATATATTATGCCAAATTGAATTAAAATCCAAATGATATGGGATAAAAATTTCCATTTAAAACCTCATTAACCAATTTACTTGCACATTAAATGCAATTACTATATTAGAGTATACTAGCACGGGGAGGGCTTTGTTGCGTCTAGTGTCCAAACAAAACTTGAAGCCTTTTAGTGAATCTAACACACCAAGAATCATCAAAAATGGATTATAAATGAAAGAGTTATGGCCCCCAAAGTGAAGGGGGTGAAGAGCTTGAAAAAATAAACCATTGAAAACTATAGAGGATAATTCTTAAACACCCAAAAAGCTCCTTTTATGTTGTTATGTTGTTATCAGACTTCAAAGATGATTTGAAGAACTTCAAGTGGCACTCCTATAACACTTTAAATCATTTAAAATGAATTAGAAACAAAAAAGTAATGGGGTTTGAAAGTAGGAAAGGTCCATAAAGAAGAAAAAAGAAAAAAGAAACGTTTTGTAACCCTTAAACCCCTTTTTTTTTTCTTGTTAATTTTTCATTACTTCTTTTCCGTTGCGCTTCAATAATTTATTTTAGCCATAATTAATTTAACATAATTTAGTTTTGCCTAATTTAATTTAACCATAGTTAGTTTTAGCTTAATTTAATTTAATCATAGTTATTTTAGCCTAATTTAATTTCGCTTAATTTAATATAACCATAATTAGTATACCCTAATTTATTTTAGCCATAAATAGTTTAACCTAACTTAATTTAGCCATAATTAGTTTGGTTTAACTTAATTAAGTCATAATTAGTTTAGCCTAATTCAATTTAAATTAATTTAATTTAGCCATAATTAGTTGAACCTAACTTAATTTAATCATGGTTAATTTTAATTAATTTTATTATTTTAAAATTTTAACCATAATTAATTTAGCCATAATTAGTTTTAGCCTAATTTAATTTAACCTAACTTGGTTTAACCATGGTTAATTTTACCCTAATTTAATTTAGCTTGATTTAATTTAGCCATAATTAATATGACCTAATTTATTTTAGCCATAAATGGTTTAGCCTAACTTAATTTAGCCATAATTAGTTTGGCTGAATTTAATCTAGTCATAATTATTTTAATATAATTTAATTAAACTATGGTTAGTAACATAATTTAATTTAACCATGGTCAATTTTTATCTAATTTAATTTTAGCCCAATTTAATTTAGTTATGGTTAGTTTAACCTAATTTAATTTAGTTTGATTTAATTTAATCATAATTAATTTAGCTCAACTTAATTTAACCACAGTTAATTTAACTTAATTTAATTTAGCTTAATCTAAATTAGTCATAATTAGTTTAGCCTGACTTAATTTAGCCATGGTTAATTTAAATTTTTAATTAATTTAGCCTAGGTTAGTTTAGGTTAACCTTAGTTAGCACGGGTTTAATTTTAATATTGAAGGTACATAATATTATTATACATAGTCTATGTAGATATATTAAGTAGAATAATTTAAGTATGTATAAGTTTAAGCCATTATTTTTATGACACGTGTCCATGTTATACACATTTAGTTGCACACATAACCGTATGGCCCAAAACTTATACAATAGGAAATTTGTAATTGCAAACATGACCAAAATAGTCATAAACAACAACCAATTACATGCAAATTGCGTAGTGATTAATAACAAACAACGAGATTTCTATTAGTGTTTGGAACCTTCCATTAGCCACTAAACAAGATGTTTCCCCATTGACCTTCAAACATTGGATTCATTTCAAGGGCCACCAAACATGGAACCTTCCATTGGCCATTAATTTGGGGTCTTTTTTTGTGTCCTTGTTTCGCCTTCTCTTTAAAAACGCAAATTTGGATCGTTTGTCTTTTTATTTTTGGACGTGATTTCTAATTTGAATTTTTGAAAACTTTTTCTTACAACTTTCTCCAATAGGAGAAAAATCACTAACTCCTAATAGATGGTGGAAAAAAGGATAATATATTGGATGATAATAATACCTTTAGAAGAATGGAAATGAGTAAAAGTAGATTTGAAACTTGAAATTTTGAATTTGAGATCCTTTATCTTCACATCTACTTATATATAAAAATTGGGTTCTACTTCTTGATTCGATTATTTCGGATTGGCTGAGCCCCCCCCACCCCCCTTCCTTGAGAACTGTGAGTGGAAGTATGTGGGCACTCCACTGTTATGTGCAAGAAGACAAGCAAAACAAGTGCCGGACAGAGCTTGATTTGGAGGCAAGTGGCGTGGGGGGTGAGCTTTCAACTTTTATAATAAAGTTATCTTTAAAGTGGAACCCAATTGGGCCCCACTTTCACCACCTCTTTTTGATCTCATCCCCTAAGTTGTGTTGTGTTATCCATAAGGTGTCCAAATAAAGAACCAAAACGAGGGAAACCCACAATGGAATATCCCCAAATTAGGCACAACAACTTTTTTTGGGGTCAATCACAAGCTACCTACCTATGGGAAATGGTATGGGAGCCATTGGTTACAAGGGTATATAGCTATGGCATATAGTACATAGGTTTTTATATTATTAGCCTTTCCTCGATCCTGGACATTGAAACGCAACACTGTTATGTGTAAGAAGACAAGTGAAACAAGCGCCGAATAGAGCTCGATTTGGAGGCGGGTGGGGTGGGGGTGAAGAATAGCATGTCGCTAGAGACTTTTGGAAAGTTGAAAGCTTGACCCCGCCCCACCCCCCAAAATAGACCATAACTTTTGAGAGTGATGAATGTGAATGATTTAGAGCACCTTCACTGCTGCTCAATATGTGGTCCCACAAAATAAAAACATATGAAGAAAATTTGGAGCATTTTGTGATTTAGGAACACACAAACAAAGTGTGGAGGAAATCGGTTGGAGAGAGATTTTTGGTAGTCACCCCCAAAACCAGAATTTGAAAAAAAAGAAGAAGATGATGATGATGATGATTTGGAGCATTTTGTGATTTAGGAACATAGAAACAAAAGTTTGGTGGAATTGGGTCGGAGAGAGACTTTGCAATAGTATTTTGCAAGTTGCTTTTCACTACTAGTTGGAATCATTTTTTTGGGTGGCCTTATAGCTCCCATTGTAAGACTCTTCATTAATCTCTTGGTTTTCCATACTCTCTTTCATCATGTAAAGCTGAAAAGAATGTCTTGCAAAAACTTAAAACCAACATAGAGTAAAATCAAGCACCTATAAATACATCGCTAGATGATGTGTCTGCAAGGCTTGAAAAACAAAATTGTGTTAGCAATTATAAATAGAGTAGTTGAGTTTAGAGTTTCACAAGGACCCTGTGCATTCCTGATTGTCTATGGTTTCTTTTTTGCTCGAATTTTATGCACTGTAGTTGGAATTGAAGCTGGGGATTAGGGGCACATCATATGAAGACTTCATTAAAAACATGCATCTTCCACTTTAGCTCAGGTTTTGACAGTCTTCCCTAATCCTGGATCTAAAATTGTTTGACTTAAAAGGCCATGAATTGCACACAAATTGCCCACTTGGCCCAGTAAGAACAATTTT
>Ga0209611_10004876_pt1 | contig 22781 bp, 15 predicted proteins | sample S1TSphgellanicum_3_FD_187693 | JGI IMG/M metagenome (GOLD analysis project Ga0209611, IMG submission 187693) | Host-associated microbial communities from peat moss isolated from Minnesota, USA - S1T2_Fc - Sphagnum magellanicum MG (SPAdes) (version 2) | ecosystem: Host-associated > Plants > Peat... | reverse complement strand
TTGCCACCCCCTTGTAAGTACCCAGCTTGTAAGTAAATAGATATTATAGTCCCTTTTTTGACTTTCTTTTGGATTCTTGCTTAACTTCAGCTTTACACAGGCTAAATTGTCTTTTTATAATTGGATTCCCCCCCCCCCCCCCCCCCCCCCCTCCCCACACCAGTATGTCGACCTGTACTCAATATCTTGGATGAAGTATAGTGATCAAATTGTGTGAAACTCAGTTTGGTCTATACAAATTATGCAAAATAGAGTGCCCTGTAAGGATTTAACAGGGCCTATACAAAGAAATGACTGTTTCTATTGGTCAATCATAATGATCAGCCCAAGTGGTGATATCTAATTACATAGTCTCTCACTTTGTACCGATCAGTTTTTCAAGTGTATGGGTGTGGATAGAGGAATATACTGGATGTGATCACCGTGGAGAGACCTTCACTTACAGGTGTGGGTGGAAATGATCTTCTTATAGAAAATATACACAAATATATGTTAGAGTCTATGGAATAGGCTTGTGTTTAGGTGTGAACAAGAGAACTTATTTGGCAAATCGTTTTGAATAATGGGAGTTTGAGTTGTTCTGAGTAGTTTTCTTCAGTAAACTGCTGGCTCACACTGAAACGGCATCATAGCCTCAAGAGGTTCTGCGTAGGCATGAGGAAAATTTTGTGACCAAGGAGATTATTTGAATTCATGTTGCCTTGATTTGTTTTGCAAAAACGAGATGCCTCTTGCAAGGAGCTTTTAACATGAATTTGAAGCTTTTAAATGTTCCTTCTCTAATTTAAATGAAGGGTGCAAATTGCAAACCTTAAATTATGAGTAACTATTGAAATGGCATGTGGCTGCAACTTGTGCTTTTGAACTTACAATAGGCAAAACCCTTAAGTTTTAAAGTAAATCTGTACTTGGAAAGTGTTATTCCAATGGCGTTCTTGTCCTTGTGGTCTAAACCTAATAGGTGACAATCACAAATGGCTGCTTGTTCTCATAATGTAATAGGCAACAATCACATTTGGGACTGTGATACTGGTTTCTATGTTTATCACATGATCTTCACAAATGGGGCCGTGATTCTAGTCCCTCTGTTTACAACATGACCTTGATCACAAATGGGCCATGATTCAAGTTTCTATGTTTAACCCCATTACCTTGATTCAGGCATGGCTTCAATATGTGTCAACATATTACTGAAGATATAGCAAGATATAGCCTTGGTGACCTCTTCTTGAGAGTTTACCCTTATCAAGACCTAGATGTCCCTAAGGATGAAGCTGCAACAGAATTGGGCTCTATATGCTACACTGTACCTACAGCTGATGCACAGCACAAAATAATTCCCAAAAGGTGTAGCCAAATTTTTTTTCTAATTTTTAGTATTTGTGTAAATTGTTGAAAATTGAAAACCATCAAATGCACAACATGCGGTGTATTTTGCATAAATATTTCTCAACTGTTGAAATTCTGAACCAGTAAAAATAACTGTCCAACCTCATTTTCTAAAATAAATAAATATTCAACAAAGAAGTGCTGTACATCAACCATAGGTAAGGTAATACCCTGTCTGATGAGAAGCCATCATGTGTTGATCACCATACTTTAGAACCATCATTTGTTTAGCATGCCAACATTAATTAGTGATTCTAGACATATCTGGCACGAGTAAAGAATAGGGTGAACACAGACACTGAGTAGTACTGGATCCAAATCCCCCAAGAAAAATCTAGGCCTCTATAGGTAGTGCCTTTGCACCCTCAAAAGCTTAGTTGTCTACTGTATTGGAAAAACAAAAATTTTGAGCTGATTACCTGTACAAGCTTTAAAGACCTGTCATTCAAACAACATCACGGTTAGCTCTCATCAGATCATGGTTTGAAGGTCAATCTCATGCAATGGTCCAGTACTAACCTCACCTCCGTGGAGAGTTGGGGATTAAGTATGTGACACCCAGAACTCACTAGTGCACCATCCATTGAAGACCTGTTCTGACTTGGTTTTGGATGAACCGCCACTGTGTTTACCAAGTTCGACCTTTCTAACCTATCTTGTTAACCATCCCACTGTCACCTCACCCTACCTAGGTTGCTACCAATGTAAGTGGGTAAGTATCATAGGTAAGTAGATTGGTAACTTTTATTGATTACTTGTGTGTAGGGAAGTAAATAAAACACTTGATGGGTAAAAGGTCGGTAGATATATGTGTATGGTCAATACTCAAAACTTAGCTAACCACTGTGATAAACAACGGGACAGGAATACAATGAAAAAGTGTTTCTTATCAACATACCATCCATCCTGCATGGTGAGCTGGTGGGTGCTGGTTCACTCATGCCAAAGGGTTGGGCAAGATGCTTGCCCACTCCCCAAGAGTTCAAAAGTGACCAGGCACCGCCTCCAGAATGAATAACTCAGGCAACCTTAGATTGGAAACTAAGTGTCAACCTTCTCTCAACTTTCTGAGCTCTTGCTTTTGAGGTTATTTTTTCCTATTCTTCTTTGGCAAGCTGCTAACTATACACATGTTGATATCAATACATCAAGGGGAAGGAGGGTGAAGGGGAAGAGGTGCTTTCTACAACTGACAACTTCTATTTGTTGAGTCTGCAAAAGACAACCCCTAGACCCAGCTGCCTGGCCAACCTGTTGGTGTCCACAAGCTGTCTCATTCCTTAAACAGGGTCTGCCCATCACAGAGAGAAAACATCCAAATTCATGAAGCACATTTCTTGTGTGTGTGTGTTGTATGTAATATACTGAATGGCAAGAGACCAATTATGCAGTTATGTCGGGATGCAAAAGTCTACACTACATGGTTCTCATGACAGCCATGCACCAAAGACAAGAAGTACAAAAGGTGCAGGATAGCTATGATTCCACCCCCTGATTTACTTTCCCTGTTCTTACAAGAAAAATTAGTTCCCAAGGATTGCTTTCTTGACACGACTGGAAGGCTCAGGTTTATGCTGGAATTTGAAAACAAAAGTATGTTGATGTGGTAAACTTCCACTTGGAAGTTTATATTATGTTTGTGCCCCAATCTCCCCAAAGGCCATAGTGGAAATATAGTTTATTATGAGAAGGAAATAGAATTGTTGATGTGGTAGGTAAATCAAAGGTCTGCAGATGATATAAACTTGTGTTTTACATAACTATATTCTGTTTGTCCCCCACCTACCCAAAGCAATAACTCACAAAATGGAGGCATACTAGCTCCAGACACCAAACACTCTCAAGTCCATAGAAAAGAAAAGCTGAGCAGCCACTGAAGTTGCCAAGGTAACCAAAAAAAAAAGGAAATTAGTTGTAATGAATCAAAAGTTACACTACCAACAAATGGATAAAAGCATTCTTCATTAATGCGCAGATGATGCAAAAAACACAATGTATTACTATAACATAAAACCTAGCTTTTAAAGAAAAAGTGTATTGGAGCATCACATTACAGATGAAAAATTTCATTCATTTCTCACATCAGCTTTACTATTTTAGTAAACCCCATCTAAGAAATTGTGGGCCTTATGAAAATTGTAAAGAGAGCCTCTCAGCTTCTCATCTTGTCACTGCCACACCATTGTGGAGCTGTGGTCTTTGTAAAGCCCTTGGTTGCAGGCTTTATCAAAATATGGGATTGTGCTCGGGCTTCATCTTGTGCAGGCCCTTTATTCTGGTGAAACCTGGTTTTACCTACCACTCTTAAAACCTGACAAACTTTCTTGGCTGGGCTTGTAAGGTAGAGACTACAGATGGATTTGGTCGACCCACATTTTGAGGAATGTCCAACAGGTGTTACTCGTGAACTCTATATTCATCTTTTGGTGAACTTGAATTGGAACAATTCCTATTTGAACTGTTGCTTTTTTGAACTTGCTACAAGGGGCAGATCCATTACACAACAACAAGTTGCTTGTTACAAGAGAACAGGAACTAGGACGGAGGAAGGGTAAACACAAAATTCCGCCATCAACAAAGCCTCTGTCTGTCCTTGCTCCAATAAAGGTTAGTTTGAGGAGCACTAATGTCAAGGAACGACAATGGTGGCGGGTGGCCACACAAATATCTTCAGGGGCCCCCAGCTCACTCACTGGACAAGTAAACCCGTAGTATGATGGCTGGTTTCAACTACAACAAACAATTTGTAGTTTGTACGTCTATAAGATATGAGTATAAGAGATGTTGTATCTTGGAATTGAAAGGACAAGCAAACCGTGGAGTGGAAAGATCTTCACCTTAAGGTTGCCAGAATGAACCAGCACCCCTGACTCTGGTTGGATGGATTGGATGGATGTCAGTTAGACATTATCTTTTTCATTGAGTTACTGTCCCCCAACTAACCACCCTTAGTATGTTCCTTAGTCTATTTAATTCTTTATCAATTTGTACTGATTTTCTTTCAAAAACAATTTTTTTAATTTTTTGGTTCTCCTTTCTTCATACTAACATGCCTGCTTGCCTACTACCAAAGTACTTTTACTGTTTTGGCACTAATTAAACAATTTCCAATAAATGTTATTTTTTTCTCAAAATCAATTGCTCACAATGTCAAAAGCTCTAGAAATTTGTTTGACATTATTATTGATTGTTTGCTCTAAAGTTCGGTGGTGCAATGTGCTTAAGTAGTGCAAAATTACTTGACAATTTTTTTTCTGACTTCAATTCAAGGAATCTCAGGAATTTTTTTATTTTTAATGTTGAAGTGAAAATTATTTATTTATTTATTTATCAAGAAGATGTGGAATGATAAATGTATTATGGTACTTACGTTTTATATACTAACTATCAACCTACTACTTATTGATTATCAACCTATTACCTAACTTCTTATTGTTGACCAAATATTCCTTATGCTTAGGCTACTTAACCTTAGATACCTACATAGGTTTGCCTAGGTACCTAGACTAGGTGGCCTACCTAGTTTCCTAATCTAAATTTTTAAGTTAGCATTATGTAATGCCACATGTCAAAATATCATAGGATGAAAATAATAATATAAATTATTCAACAATAAGAATTTAATATTACTATTAAAATAATTAATTATTATATATATTTATATTATGATTATAAATTATTATATTATATTATTTGCACAAATATATTATGTAATATATATCTATTAAGGGGGTGTGTGTGTGTGTGTGTGTGATGATTATGTAATTACAAAAGATGGTCATATGCATGTTTACAACTAGGACACATAAATAATTGGATGTCCAATGTGATGTGTTTTAATGGATTAATTAGTCATGTAGTCATATGTAGTTAGATTTGTCCTATATGACTACAAACTTAGTCGTATATGTAGTTGTAAACAATGCATTTTAATGAAATGACACATGCAACTAATGGGGCATGGGGGCTTATTCATGGATGAATATAATCTTAGAATCATTCACATAGGAGGATGAAGAAGATAGTAGTTGCACATTAGTTGTAGTATAGTTGCAAATCCTCCCCAAATTTGGTGAAGTTGGTAAATAGTTGTAAAAGTAGTGGTAAACAACACATAGTCACATGTAGTTGCACATAGGATGGTTGCATATCCCCATATTTTTTCGATTGAATATCGATGTTCAAACAATACAAATAAATGACATTTGTGTCTATTATATACAAACCTATAAAAAATCAATTTCACATGACTATTATTATCAAATTGTGGTTCATGAAGTTTTTGTTGTATAATTGATACCATTCACATGGTATACTATGTCAAAACACCATATTCAACTATGAGAGATTTAAACATTTTGGAAAACCTCTACAACAAAGCAATGGAAGCACTATTACAAAAGTGGGGTGTAGTTCAATAGTTTAAATCACTATGGGACCTAAAAAGTGAAATAAATTCGTTGCATTTCATTGATTTCACGCCGGTGAAAGTTATTTCACTATAACATCACTATGTAAACATTATGTTTCATTACTTGTTAACATAATTCACTATTATAATTTATTGTAGTAAACAAGTTTATTTTTATGTTTTTAAAAATATTATATATATGTTACTTTATGATATACCCTATATTATTTTAAGTTACTTCAGTTAATTTAATTTATACCTTATGTTATTATAAGTTAATATAAATTATTTTACCCTAAATTATTATACGTTGTTTTACCTTAAGGTATCTTAACAAGTTTATATATAAACTTTTAAGTTATTATAATTAAATTATTCAACTAACATTAGGCTATACTTTAAGTCATTTTATTTTAAGTTAATATATGTTATTATAAATTATTTTATCCTAAATATAATAACTTAGAATACAAAATAATAACCTATGAAAAATATTTTTAAATACCTTACAATATAATAATTATCAATAGCCTATGATATTATAACATAGAATATCCAACAATAATTTATAATCGAATAATCACCAATAGTTGTAATATAACATATAACAAGCAACAATAACTTATAATACAATAACCACCAATAATTATTAATAAAATAACCACTAATAAAATAAAAATCAATAACCACCAATAACCATTAATATAATAACCACTAATACCCATTAATATAATAACATTAATAACCACAATATTCATTAATAAAATATCCACCAATAGGCACTAATATAATAACCATTAATAACCACCAATATCCACTAACAAAATATCCACCAATAGCCATTAATAGTCATTAATAAAATAACAACCAATAACCATTAATAAAATAACAACTAATAGCCATTAATAAAATAATAACCAATATCCACCAATAGAACAATTATTAATAGCTATTAATTGAATAACAATGAATAGCCATTAATAGAATAACAACCAATAACCATAAACATAATAGCTACTAATAGTCATTAATAGAATAACAACCAATAACCACAAATAGAACAATTACTAATAACCATTAATTAAATAACAACTAATAACCACTGATAGAACATCTATTAATAGCTATTAATAGAATAGCCACTAATAACCATTAATAGAATAACCACTAATAACCACTAATAGCCACTAACAACCATTAATAAAATAGCCATCAATAACCACCAATAGAATAGCTACTAATAACCATTAATAAAATAACCACCAATATCCACCAATAGAATATCCACCAATAGAATATCCACCAATAGAATACCCACCAATAGCCACTAATAGAATAACCACCAATAGCCATCAATAAAATAACCACCAATAGAATAACTATCGATAGCCACCAATAGAATAACCACTAATAACCATTCATAGAATAGCCACCGATAACCATAAATAACCACCAATAAAATAGGTACCAATAACCATTAATAACCACCAATCGCCTAATAAAATAACAAGTAATAGCCATATATTACAATTCTTTAAGATTTCCAAAAATAAATTAAGGTGAAATAATTTATAATATACAAAAATAACTAAAGGTGAAATAGTCTACAATAATTTAGAATTGTCAATAATAACATCAGGTGAAATAGCTTTAAATAACCAAAAGTAACCAAGAATAGCTTCACATAATCGAAAATAACGTAAGATGAAATAACTTAAAATAACCAAAAGTAGCCTCAGGTGAAATAGCCAGAAATAACCAAAATAATTGAGAATAACCATAAATAACCATAAATAGTGTAGGGTGAAATAATTTAAATTAATGAAAAATAACCATATAATAATTGAAAGCAATTTAGCATAGGTAGTATTATTATATTAATACAAATCTTATCCATTTATTAAACATTTTTTTTCAAATGAATGATCATTGAAATGTTATTAAATAATGATATTCAACTTTTTTTTTTGTTTAAATGATTTTATACTTTCAAAAGGAAATAAATGTAATTATGTACATTATTGAATTTTTAAAAAAAATAAACTCGAATCATTTCATTTGAATAAAATTTCAATAAGATATGAATTTCCAAAGTTTAATGTTTTAAATGAAGTATTTGATAAATTGAATGTAATGTCACATATTATCACAACGAGTGGGGTGACTTGATGGTATGGATGTTTGCCTCCATTTTAAAGGTCAAGGGATCAAACCTCATGAGTGGTGTTGTGTGTGATCAACAATGATAAATAAACATAATATTTTTCTATTTAATTCCTTAAAAGAAGTGCTTAGGTTAATTACATGGCCTACCTACATAGGTTAAGTTTTTAACCTAGCCTAAATAGTGACATGTGTTAATAAATCATAGGTTGAAAATCATGAAATTATCAATAATATTATATATTAAATATTTAATTTTAATTAATTTCCATGTTGGGTAGTTAATTAATTAGCAAATGAATGGCTTAGTAAATTTGTATTTCATTTGATAATAACCTTGTTTCACCAGGTATTAATGAAACAATTCATTGTCCGTACCAACTGGTCCCTGTTCACTAAGGGGTTAACTAATTTCACTAGGTAAAAATGTCCAAAATTCACTCAAATCTAGGGAAACCCAAAGTGAACTAGGATGCATTTTGATGTAATGAACTCACATGCTAATCAATTATTCAAAAATTCAAAAAACATTGTACACAATCCATTTGAAATATTTGATTACCACACCCATAGTTTGGTAATTTTTTGAATTTTTATCTACAACCAAAATGTTAATAATTCTCTAGAAGATCGAAAAAAAATGAAGGCCATCCATTTAAACATATACCAAAAACTTTATTTACTTAATCTTTAGGGTTTTTTGCTACCTTCAACCAAACAACCAACTAACTAGCCACCAACAACCAACAATTTTTTACATCTCTTTGACCATAAGGGTGTACACCTTATGGCTCCTTCCAACCAATGGGGTTGTCGACATTCCATCCTCAATGTTGACAATACGGGTGTTTCACACCCTATGGTCAATGCCAACTATATTAATGGGCCCATTTTATGGCCAATGCTGACCATAGGCATGTGGCATAACAAAACTTCACCATTGTAAGTAGCTAGGGTTCTCTTTCTAATTTCATAGTCTACATCCTACTAACCTCAATTGCTCCATTTTGCATTCTACATTCCTCAAATTTTAGTTTCCAAATCCTGGATTCTAAACTTCACCAATTCTACAATTCAAGGTTCTATCATTATTCAATACATTCAAATCTTTTAAACATCACTATATCAAAACATCTTGATTTTGTCCCAATTTCTCAATCTTCACAAAGTAAAAATTTTCTTTCCTAGTTTACAAACCTAAGTCTTGCACTCACAATCCTATGTTATGAACTTTTGTTTACCATACCTTTCTATACACCCTTCCCTCTCAATGAATGATCCAATTTACCATGCATATTAAATATTCATTTTTCACATTTCAAAACAATGATTCCCACACAAAATAGTGTAATCAATCTACTTTGAATGATAGTTCCAAGTCACATCCTATGGTTAAATACATTCTACCTCTTTCTATACATTCAATGAAGTCCTCTTCAAACAAAATGCAAATGTCCATTGCATCAGTTCTTTCATAACTCATTGCTTTCTACACACAAGTTTGGAATTTTGTCTAGGTGTTATTTTTTTGGAATTATTCATTTCACATTTCCATGTTGGTTTTACCTTTGGTGTCGTTGCTAATAGTGTAAACTTATCTTGAAGGTTTGTTGGCAGCTATTTGATCATGATTGCATGTCTATTCAAATCTTCCAAAATTCTACTATTGCTTCTCTCACTTTCATTTATAACCAATTGTTGTAAACTTTGTAGTAGAAAAAATCTTCATGCTTTAGTTCTACACAATCCTCTCCACAATGTTAGTCCCATCCTTATGGTTTGAATTATTTGGAATTTTTGATCTCATATTCCTCGTCACTGAATGACACAATCCATTTTTTTGCAATCCCGATGAAAACGAACTTCTCAAAGTTTTGAATCTACCATTGCATACATTAATGTCAAAAATGAAGCTACCTTTCTTGTCATCTTTAACATCTAACCTACATTTACATATTAACGGTTCTCTTTGAATTCAAAGCAAGACAATGTATTTCCTACGTTCTCCCTTAAATTTCAATCTTGTTGTGTGATGATACTTGCATCAATTCATGTCATCATTGTCACTGTTAATCTCTTCTATGGATGTATTAAGGTGTGCCGGCTTCTCCAATTGGGGACATTTTGTCATCAATATTGCTACAAGAATTATGTGTGTTGTTTGATGTGTTTTGCTTTTTGTTTACAAACTCTCTTAAAGGTCCTTTTAAATATGGGGGACTAGTCTGCTTTTGCACCTTGCTAAGTCTTCTCATGCTTAGCACCAATGCGTCTTGCTCTTTACTATAAACTAGAACGGGCGTCTTCTATGTGTCATCTTCTGGTTTCACATGGTTTTTTGGCCACTTCTTGCACATGGCCTCTTGAAGATCATATGTTACTTCGTTTTCAATCCCCAAAAATATTTATTAAATGTGCATACTTATTAACTTATTAAGAGATTTGGTACTCATACAACTTTTTAAACATGTTATAATTTTTATTAAATTTATTTTCATAAATGAAAATACCTTTCCAAAAAATTAAATGAAAATATTATTCAAAATCAATTTTAACACAATTTATGATAACAAAAATAATATATGTGTATAATTAATAATTCAAAACTTTTTTCATATAATGTTAGTAATTTACATAATGTTAAAATTAGATGATAAATTTATTTACCCCTAAATCGAAATAATTCACTTTGAGGTTCTTTTTTTAAATTCAAATTATTGTAAACATAGATTCAAATGCATATTTTGATTTCATAATTTATAATTTGAGAATTTACTAAAATTTTATGTTTATTCAAAAATTTAAAGAAATTATTATTTATATTTTAAACTATTTTATATAATTAAAAAACCCTTGAAATGAAATTTTATTATTTGTAATAAAATTCATGATATTGAACGTGTGTATCTGTGTATAAATTAGTGTTTATTTACATGAGATTAATAATTTATATTAAAGGATTCAAGGCACAATTGTTGAAATGTATGAAATTGCAAATTTGAAATGTATTTTTGATCAAATTAAGTAGGTTTTTTTTTTAAAAAATACTAAAGATGTGTACATCTTGTAAATTTTCCCTAAAATGAACTTTAATTTTTTTTCATTTGGAAAAAGTGTGAGAAAAATAATAATGGTTAAAAAATAAAACATTTTCAAACCCTCATTATTGAAATATGTTAAATTGGAAAATACACGTGCAATTTTTTTTAATTCTTTAAAATATAAAAAACGTGTACATCTTGGAAAAATGTTCTATGATGAAGTTTTTTTTTTCATTTGGACATGATGTGTGACAAATAATAATATTTAAACTTGATTTTTGCAAAATATTTGGAATAAATAACATAATAGATATAATCATCACCCCATTTGTTTCATATTAAATGAAATGGTAGGATGGTAATGGCATATCACCTTGAAGTTCCAAGTTCAAACCTTGGTAAAACTTTAATGCAATCATTGGTGTATGTTGATTTTATGTACATAAATAAATAAATAATATTAATTTAATTTTAAAAAAATCGAATTAATATTAAATTTAAAAATAATAATTCAATTGAATTTAACGAATTAGTGACATGTGGTAATTCCTAATGTTATTAATTCTTAATGAATTTGCTTGTCCATACCAACCCATTGTTGATCATTGAAAAATGCGGTGAATTCATTATATTTCTAATCTAATGAATTTGTGATGATTTCACCTAAATGATTAGTAAAACTCCTAGTGAATTAAAAACACATCCTTATTAATGTAGGTTACTTAAGTTAAAATAGATTAACTTATGCAAGTCAAACTACACTTGGTTAAACTAAGTTATTTAACTAAATTACATAGGTTTAATTTGGCTACTTATATTATTAAGATTAAATTAAGCTAGATTAAATTAAATTAAACTACTTTATTTAGACTAAATTTGGTTGGACTAAACTAAATTAAACTAAATTAAGTTATTTGGGTTAAATTAAAATAAACTAGTTTACATAGGTTAAATTATGTTACTTAGACAAAACTAGGTTAAATTAGGTTACTGAAGCAAAACCAAATGAATTAATTTATGTAGTTTAATTTAATAATGTTTGACCTAATTTAACTTAAGTAATTTAATTTAGTTTAATTTAACCTAAGTAGCTAATTATTTTAATTTAGATTAATCAAGTTTAACCCAAGTAATTTAATTTATCATAGTGTAACTTTAGTAACCCAATTTAACATAATTTAACCAAATTTAACTTAATGTAACATAGTTTTGTCTAAGTACCCAAATATAAACAAGTTTTGTTTTGTTTAACCAAATTTAACTTAGTTTAACCTAGTTTAATCTAAGTACCCAAATTTAACCAAGTTTATTTTAATTTGACCCAATTTGGTCTAAGTAGCCAAGTTGAACCAAATTCAATTTAGTTTAGCCTAAATTAATCCAAGTAGCCAAGTTTAACCAAATTTAATTTAGTTTAACCTAGTTTAGTCCAAGTAGCCAAATTTAACTTAATTTTGGTTAATTTAGTCTAAGTAGCCCGAATTTAACCAAGTTTACTTTAAGTAATCTAATATAACAGCCTAGTTTAACTTAAATAACTTACTTTGACCCTATTTAGCCAAGTTTAGTCAAAGTTTTTTCATTTAACCTAGTTTGACATATTTAAACTTAAGGGGCCAGGTTTAGCCAAATTTAACTTAAGTAGTTTAATTTAACTTAAATAACCTAACTCCCTTAGGCTAAATCACATAGCTTCCCTAGGTTAATATGTCCTTATTTTGTTAAACCTTTATTATTATGTGACATTCACACAATTGGGCCAACAAATAAATTCCTAATTCTAGGGCTGCCACACGATAGCTCATAAAGTGGTTACTATTTTTTTGGAATATATCTTAGGTTGTTGTTTGGCAACAAGAAATTAGTCAAACAATCTAATTATATGTTTTAAAATTAAAATTCTAACCGTTGAATATGCTTCCCATGATCTTGTAAATATGACTACAACATGGAAAACATTTGTAAATGGCATTTGCAATTGTTGCCATTTTTGTGATAGTGGCATATACAATGGGAATGTTTGGACTAACAATCAGCAATCATGTGTAGTCACAAATGGCATAAACATTTGTAATCATTTATGTGCAATCATAAAAACCACATTTTTACATAATGTTTTTTTGCCCTCACTACATATCATCTTTAGTGAGAGAATCATAGTTGGTACATAGATGTAGGTGCTACAAAACATGTCACTATAAATAATGAAGCTTTAGATATAGTCAAAAAGTTAAGAAGATCAAAACAAGTTCATTCTACAAGGTGGCAAGCCCACATTGTACAATACACAATGTGAACTTTACAATGTTAAAGGATGTAAATAAAATAAAATCTAATGTGGTTCCTTTTATGGTTTCACCAAAAAACTTGTTGTTAATTGGCTTGATCATTGGTAAGAGCTACATTGCAATTTTTGACTTAGAAAAAAGTGTCATAGTTTCGAAAAATAATCCCAAGGTGGTGATAACAAAAAGCAACAAGGATTTAAAGAATGGATCCTACATGCTTGAAATTAAAAAATGTAACATTAAAAATGTGCTTGCATGTTGTAGTCCAAACTTTAGAGTTACAAAACTTTGGCACCACATGTCGAGGCATCTAAATTTCCACAGATTGCATTTCATCACCACTCAACATTTGGTCACTAATGCTCTTAAACGACCATTAATCAATGATATATGTGAAGAGTGCATAGTTAAGAAACACTATTGTGAATCCCACAAAGTGGCCTAAATTGAGCCAAACAAATGTTTGATTTAACACCAATTTTTAGGGAGCACTCACAATGCCATCTATGTTAGGGTCACATTATTTTGTGACATAAATTGATGATTTTAGTTGCTACACTTGGACATATTTCCTGAAAAAATACTTGGCACCTTGAATACATTTAAAGAAATGGTGGAGAATGAAACTTGTCGGAAGATCAAGGTGTTTCAAAGTGATCAAAGTGGCAAATTCATTTCACAAGTTTTTGTCAAATATTGTCAAAATGCAAGCATTTAGAGGTAATTAACACAATCGAATATTCCATAGCAAAATGGAGTATCCAAAAGAAAAGAAAAGAAAAGAAAAAATTGGAAAAAAAGAAAAGTTGATTGGCTTGGTCACCAAAATGCTTTGCAATTTGTGGAATGAAGTTGTAAACATTATTATGTACTTCAAGAACATCTCACCCACAATTGCAAATTTTGGAATTACACCACATCAAATGTATTTTGGCAAAGAACTTGACCTTTTTAATCTTTGAATTTATGAGTGTACAATTTATGTTCATGTGGACCAAAAGAACAATGAAAGCTTGATCCTAGGTTGATGAAGTGTGGGATATGATTATGCAAACAAAGCATATTGCTTATTGTAATCTAGTTTCAAAAGAAAATATTAATTTGATGAGACTTCAATGGAAGTTGGAAATAAACATTAAGTTGTTGATGATTATGATGATGTAATTTATTGAAGTTCATGGGATGATTCAACCCCTTCACTTAGTTCTCAACAAAAGAATGTAAACCTACCTAAAGACAATGATTATGTTCCAAAGTCCAAAACTAATATCAATGTTGAACCTTGACCACACAACAATCACTTTTTAAAGATGTTGATCAACATTAATCAATCTTGTAGGCTTGTCACAAGAGGAGTGACACAAGTCAACTTGCATCAAGAGGCATCCAAAGAGGCTTTTGGACTACATAAACTCAATGGTTTATGAAGATCCAAAATCATTTGAAGAAGTTGCATGCGACCCATGATGGCATGCTACAATAAAAACAAGAAGTGGAATTTATCATGAAAAATTATACATGGAGCTTGGTCGGTCTTGCCTTTAGGAAACATCCTATTATAACAAAATGGACCATCAACCTAGACTTGATGGAGAACTTAACATGTTCAAAGCCAAGTTGGTTGTAAGGGGCTATGAGCAAAAATGAAGGATTGATTAGAATGAAACATTTGTTCTAGTGGTGAAATGGGATACAATCCAATCATTAATAGTAGCAAAATCACACAAGGGTTGGGAAATTTACCATCTTAATGTTAAAAATGCATTTTTGAATGGAAACTTACTTGAAAAAATGTACATGTTTAGTTTAAAGGCTTTGTGGTTCTAGGCCACATGAATATAAGATATGTCAATTAGACAAAGCTTGTATAGACTTAAATAGGCACCACATGCATGGTATCAAAAGATTGATACTTATCTTCAAGAGTAAGGTTTTGAAAGAAGAGATGCAAATTACAAAATGTACAACATGCAAGGAGATAAAATATAATTTTAGTGCTATCATACATAGAAAATATTTTAATGATAGGAAACCTTAAAGTGAAAATTGCATGGCTAATTTCTCAACTCCAAAACAAATTTGAAATGTCCACTTTTGGATGACTCGAAGTTGAATTTGTTTATTTTGTTGATGGACTATTCAACAAAAACCTACATGTGAGAAATGCTTGAGGAATTGGGCATCCTTAAATGTCAAGTGCCCATGATAGAAACATCATGGCTTGTTCCTAACATGCGTTCTAAATATAATGATCCCACAATATACCAACATGTTGTTGGTAGATTCATTTATTTAATTCACACAAGGCCTAATCTTTGTTATGTTGTGATGTAGTTCAGAGATTTATGTTTTAACTTCAAAATACTCATTTAAATGTAGTGAAACATATGTTTTACTATATCAAAGGAACTCTTGATTATGGCATCCTTCATGAAAATGGGGATAACAACATTATGGGTGGTTTTACTAATGTCGATTGGGCTTAAGACCACAAAACATGATAGTGAACTATTAGATAATTATTTTGATTATGTTTTGGACCAATCATGTAGCAAAAGGCAAGCAACCATTGTTCTTTCATCAATTGAAGTTGGGTACAAAGCCATGATTAAAGGTATGGAAAAAGGTATTTGGCTTAAGATGTTTCTTGCACAAATTGGGAAAACAATTGAAAAATCCATCACAATTTATTTTGATAATCAAAGTTTTAAAGGACAAAAATCTTAGTCTAGTTATCCCACTAGGTCTCCCAGTAATTTCTTAGTTATTAATGATAGGTTTATACTAGGGGATAAAACTATTTGGTATTTAATCTTTGTTGATAAGATAATGGGCAACTAGTTTGCCACCAATTGGGTGTTTGTGGAAGAGAGGATGAAGCCTTTGTGGCTTATGGGTTTGAAGCCTTATGGCTTATGAGGTTTTTCATTTCTCATTTTAAGTAATGAAGGTTTTTCTTTTTGTATTGTAATCTTGCGAAAATTCAAGGAGGAAAAGATGAGGATAATGTATTCTTACAAAATGGAAATACAAGGATATGGTGTTTTATCTAAGGAACATTGTTCACTTATGAGTTCACTAAATTTCTTGGGGTATTTTATTCTTTCTTTTTGCAAGTAGTTTAATTTGATTTAGTTTATTTGATGTAGAATATTGTAGTTATCAATGTTTTCTTAGTAATTCTCGAATGTTTAGTTAAAACATCTAAACTATTAGACAATAACTATAGTAGAACAAAGGTGATCAATAGAGATGGAAGATATTGGCATGAGTTTCATGAAGATAATTGGTTTGTTTGGATGAGTTCATTATAAAGGTACTAGGGGCAAGTTAGAAGGTAGCTACCTTCTTGCCTTCATTGTGACATAACAAAAATTCCAATTTGCATTTGTTTTCATTCATTTCTTGTTTTTTTCTTTTGAAGGCAAGGCTAAGGTTGCCTTGCCTTTAACAATCCCTTAAGACAATGTTTCTCATGTGTTTTTACCATTTTCACTCAATAGCCTTCACTAAGAATTACTCTACGGTTAGCAAGTTTGCAATATTAGACTAAGTTCTATAAAACTTGCAAATAATCCAATATTCTATGCTTGCACAAAACATGTGAAGATTCAACATCATTTTGTTAAAGAAAAAGTTGTATCCAAAGAGAGAGATACAGAACATGTTTCTTTCAAGCACCAAGTTGATGATCTATTAATTAAACCACTTGGAGGAATCAGATTCTCAAACCTTAGGAATAAAATAGGAATTTGCAATGTTAGTGGCTTGCAATAGTTGCTTCCATTAAATTAGATGTTAGTTCCATTAGAAATAGCAAGTGGAACATATAGTTCCTTTTATGTAATATGTTTTTGCATTGTAGAAAAATTGATGGATCATGGGGCCAAGCGTGAGGGGGGTTGTTAAAGTGGCACACCAGGAAATTATTCATGTAGTTGTCCCTTAGACATTCTCTCCACCACCTCATCTAGATGCCTCCATGCACTTATCCTTCTGAACATTCTCTCTCTTTGTTTTGATTTGTTTGAGTGATTACCTCGAGATTTTCTATCTCTGATCTTTTTGTGTTGATTGATCTTCTTGATTATTTGTTTTGCTTCGTCCTTGTGGATGAATGCAGGCTGATCATTCCACTAAGCTAATGTCGATTTCAGCTTTGTACTACATTAAGATTGCAAATAAAGCTTGATTTCTTCATCACACATAGTGCAGCAACCATTGCCACATTTCTCATTGGTGGTGATGGCTACCATGATGTTACAAAGTTTTTAAACCACATATTGATCTATGGTTGCCATGATATTAGGTGTTGTTACAAAGTTTTTAAAAGTCATGCACACAGTGCAGTGGCCACATTGTGCTGCTCAAAATGAGAATGAGCAGCATGACAATGGCTGCCATGTTGTTACACGAAAGTTGCATGCACTACTCATCCCAAAAAAAAGAAAAAGGAGTTGAGATGAGCAAGCACCTTGAAGGTCAGAGAAGGGGTTGCAGAACTGGAACAAGGGAGAAGGATGGGGCAGTAGGTGGGCCAATTAAATCCAAAGGAAGCAAGGCTGGGTTTGGTTTTGGGTTCCAATGAAACCCAAAAGGGCACTGGTGTGTTGGCGGGTGCTAGATCACTCCAGCCCAGCATCAAGCTATGGATGCTTGTGCCATTTTTTGATGACTGGAAATCTTGACCAGGTAATGCTCAGACGCAAGGGAAAACTCTGTGAAATCTTTTTCTTACAAGGCAGGAGATTTTCAACAGGCAAAAAACACATTATTGAGTTTGCAGGCCTAAAATGAAATTGTGGTCATTTGTAAAGATTCCATGGACAAAAACCACTCAGAAAATCACCGGGTACCAAAAAAAATTGACAGTCTACAAAAGCTTTGAACAACTGGACCAACTGACCACTCAAAAGACCTTGGATTTGCTGAAATGCTCACAGTTTGAAAGTACCCATGCAGTAGATGATGGCACCCATCCCTACTCTCAGCAGTCTATGACAAGTGACAATATTAACTTCTTTCCTTCTCAACCAAATTTACCTCAAGTAGGAGTGTTGTTTCAATTGCATGAAAAATGTTCCAAGAGAGAGGGAGGATGACTGCAGTTTTTCCAACACTTGGAAATGAGAGCTTTTGCACTGATGTTGGGTAACACTCAAGTGCAAACTCTGCCTACTACAGATATCAACTATCACCTCCTCACGATAAAAAGACAACCTGATTAGACATATGTTCACAGCAGAATTCACATCAAACCAACAGCAGGCGGCCTCTTTCTCTAGTATTTCTTCTATTTTGCAAATAAGGGACACTAGTAGCCTAGCCTTTGTGTTTTTAAGCCAGTCTGCAAATAAAATCCAATCATTAAATAGTGCAATATTGCTGAAATTGGCCTGGAGTATATATACCAGTATTGTACTGGTATTTCCCTTCTCACATACCAGTCAGGTACTAGTATAGAGTACTTTTCATACCAGCCTGGTACACTAGTATTGGATTAATATTGACACTTTCATATCGGCCTCGTCTTTGTATTGAACTGATAATGGGCCCAAGGCTGATTTTTTCCAAGGCTGGTATGAGGTAGGTAGATAGGTAGGTAGGTAGGTAGGTAGGTATAAAGCTGATATTGAAACTGGTAGAAACCTGGTGTTTGGGCTGGTATTATCTCAGGTCCATACTCCATACAAGTATACATACCAGTACTATACACCAAGGTTGCTCCCAATATATGATCAGTACAACACAGTTGGTATACACAATATACTTGGACCATGTGCCTCAGATCGAGATACTCGTATAGAGAACCCTATCAGACTGGTATGATAGGTATTGCCTCCAATCATACATACCAGAGCCTGGTAGGTAGTAGTACTAGGGACATGATGTAATACCAGATACATACCTTGCATTATACCAATTTCAATACCAGGTTTATATCTACCTCGTACCAGATAAAAAATTAGCCTTGGACCCAATATCAGAACCATGCTGGTATATTAAAATTTTAGAATACCCAATATTCTTACATATATGGTTGGGTTAATATATATATAAGTAATATATTAATATGCTATGTAGCCTGTGCCATTAGCCCAAGTGTAAATCGGTTATCCAACTAAATTTTCCTCCCCAAACCATTTTTTTGGTAATTTAATTAAATTTTCAATGACAAGAAATTAATACTCAAAATTTCATATCTCCCTCACCTTGGGTCTAAAAATTTCCAAATTATCTTAATTAAGTCCTACTCATTGAGGGCTTTCCAAGGTTATCAAGAGCATGCCCAAATTACTCAATAATTTTTGGTTTTGATTGAAATGAATTTTTAATGAAAAAATTGTTCAATATTCAATAACTTGTACAATGATTCTCCATTGTAGGTCAAAATATTATGAAACCAACTTGGTGCACCCCTACTCACCAAGGGCTTTCCAATAGTACTATCTCTTGTGGTTTGGGACATCTCAATGTGATAGACAAATACAATAAAATTCTCATCCTTCATAAATCGATTAGCAAGATTTTCTTTTCTTTGAAAGTTAGTTGGGAGAAGCTTTGGTAGTTGATGCAAATGCAATGTCTGTGTATTGTGAACAAAATCAATTGTGATTGTGAACTTCACACAACTTTTTCTTTGCAACCTCTTTTAAGTTTGAAGAAATGTGCAATTTGTCAAACTCCAAAAGTTTAAAGGAAGAATGTCCTAGACCCACCCGTTAAAAACATACAAAAACATTCTAATTTTTGGTTATGTACCAAAAAGTAAATTTGAGTAGAATGTATCGTTTTAAAGCATCTTCAAAACAATATGCACTCAAGATTGAAAATGAAACAAAATAAAACATAGATGTGATGAAACAAGTTGATTCCAAATTATTTTTTTATACCAATAGGATGAAAAGGTGAAGTTTGCATCAACATACTATGTATTTATTTTTGAAAACAACTTGTCCTTCTAAGTTGGGACATCTTTAATATTTGTGTGAGTTTTCTTTGAGTAAGGTAAAACCACCCATCACCAAACACCCACATGTAAGAAAACACCCAAACAATTAGAAGATGGCCTAATAGCAAACACCGCCCACCTTGTAACCATTTTGTGATACCCTAAAATTGAAGAACTTATTATATACAAAATTGTTTTAAATAAAATCCACATCATTTTGTAATAGGAGGGATATTATTTATAATTGAAGTCCAACATATCTAGTTATAAAATGCACTTTAATTACACATGGAAGGATGTGTTTAGAAGAGCTGAGTCTATTTTTTTCAACCATTGGGAGATTTTATCTTGTTTGTTTCAAACCCAAATGGAGGTCTGTAAATGACTAATGGGGACACCATATGAAAGTCTATCTAAACCCATTGAACCTCTACAACTAAAAGTGATGGGAGAGTGAATGCACGATCTTTGAAAACTTAAATGTTCGTACAATGACCTATCTGCTTTAACTACTAAGTTTGAAGATATTTGTTTGTGTTAAATTCAACACAAATTATTGTTGTGATTTTGGCGAGATACAATGTCATGTGTCTTCTTCATTTGTTTATGACTTGTTAAATTACAACTATTTTTTTAATTTATTTTTGTGTAAAATTGTCATGAACAATTTGAGCAACTAGAAAGATTGAAGTACTCTTGCTATGAAAAATAAAAAATCAAAAGAACGTTTGTTCTCCAAATTATTATGATAACAATGCTACATAATACAAGTTAAATAAATTCTAAAATCTAAAATAAATTTAAAGTAAAAGAAAGTAATAATCCAACCAACAACACTGCAAAGATTAAATTTGAAAATTTATAAAACAAATGTAATATCAAACATCTATAATTATAATAATGAAGTTCACAAAAAACCTTGAAATGGAAAAAAATTGCAAATTTCAAAAATAAATTTGATTTTAACCATTAATTCAACAATTATTTTTAACAAAGGCATCTATTTGTGTCATTCAGCAAAAATCATTAATCTATTAACTTCTAATAATAAAACAACTCGTGTTTAGTTACGACCTATTAACCCATGGTATCCATTGACTTTGTTGGATAAATGCAAATGGATGTATTGAGACCCATCATGTCATCTATGATACCTTTATACCTAATTCAACTTAAATTTTCAAATTTTTTTATCATGTAAATTGATACACATTTTCTTGTCATTGTCCTTTTTATTTGGATGCTTTCACCAATTCAATGACATTTGGTACTTTAAAGATGAGATTTATATAATGTTGCCTTTGCTAATTACCATACACGATGTAATTTCATTTTGCATTGAACATCTAGATAGAAATATCTTTAAGAAAAAATTCATTCATTATTGGTTTATACTTCAACATGCACTAAAAGAAAAATCCAAATTTGTGATTGGTATTTGTAAAATTTTGTAGCTATTTTCACATTAGTTGCTTAAAACAAATCATAAGTACCAATTAGTTGCAAGCAACATGATGTCAATGATGACATCATCAATTTTTAATGAAATGTGTGGTCAACATATATAAATGACATTTGACCAAATCATATAAATATGGCTTATGTTGCACAAATTTACAACTATAGTTGGTAACTTATCAAAATTCATCACAAAACAATTTGTGAAATAAGTAGGTAGATAGATAATTTTGAGAAGGTAGGTATGTTAGGCCACATGGCACTTATGATAGACTAGGCCACGTGGCACCCAAGCTCAATCATATGACATTAAAAAAAATTCAATTTTTTTTATCTTTTTTTTTTTGGCACTTATTGGTTGAAGGATTAAACATATATATCCACCCTTCATTGTTTAACATCTTAGAACATTCATTTTGCTTCAAGACACAAGACATGACAATGTCATGGTTCTTGTTGTGGTAGGTCAATTTTGAAAACACCCCACAAAATATACATATGACCAAAATCTCAATTGCATTTTTGATTGCAAAATTTACTCATGACCAATATTCCAATTACATGTATGAAATATTTGTCACATATTAAAAAAATTGGTCACATATCAAAAAAATGTGTGGAAAAAAATTTAATGATTACAAACTAAATTTAAATCCCACAAAAGGTATGTCACTTGCCCTTTTAAAATGTATGTCCAAAAAATGGTATTTTGTTTAATTAGTTGTAATCTTTATTGAAGACTTTTTTTTGCTAAGATAAAATGTTCAAGTGTATAAAATATTTATTGATAAGTGTATTCATACCATGTCTTATAATGGACTCTAATACTTGAATGTGACGTCAAGGTGCATCCATATTAAAACTAATGTGACACGTTAGGACATATTGACACATCATGTATAACCTTAGAATCATTACAATTGGGCATCAACTAATATTAACAAAAGGGCACTCCCAAAGTTCCCATCACATCATGTGCAAGACAACAAAACTATTTCCACAATCATGGAGTTGGCTACCTTTTTAATTTGTTTCATAACAAATTTCACAACATGGACATGGGTCTTTTTCATTACAAA